>ERZ825896.886-NODE-886-length-36541-cov-13.384504_pt1 | contig 36541 bp, 35 predicted proteins | sample MGYA00519858_ERZ825896 | MGnify/ENA primary metagenome ERZ825896 (study PRJEB31778, sample SAMEA3449214) | human gut metagenome | biome: human gut; feature: human-associated habitat; material: faeces | place: United Kingdom | collected 2010/2012 ...
GTACGTACAGTGCTGTGAGAGGACGGCGGTTAGGCACCGCCTCCTACTCGATTACGTCAGATCATTTGTTTAGCAAAAGATACAAAATAATGGAGTAGAATGGAGAATGAAAAATGGGTAAAGAGGAAATGTGGATAAAAGTGCAAAATGCACAAACAATTGCAATTGGAGGACATGTGAGACCAGATGGGGACTGCGTGGGATCATGTATGGCATTGTATCAATATTTGACGAAGGTTTTTCCAGAAAAAGAAATTGATGTATTTTTTGAAACAATGCCAAATCAATTTGCATCCTTGTTTTCAAAGGTTTCCTATCAGATTGGTTTTGAAAAAGCTCGAAAAACATATGATTTATTCTTCGCATTAGACTGTGGAGATAAAGAACGATTAGGCGATGGTGCAAAAGTGTTTGAGAATGCGAAAGATACCATATGTATTGACCATCACATTAGTAATGTAGGATATGCAGCATTGAATTTTATTGAGCCACAATCCAGTTCGGCATCAGAAGTATTGTATGAGTTATTGGATGATACAAAGATAGATTCGGATGTTGCAACTGCACTATATTTGGGAATTGCTCATGATACTGGTGTGTTCAAGTATTCTTGTACATCAAAGAGAACAATGGAAATTGCAGGTGCATTGATTGCAAAAGGAATTGACATTAATACATTGCTGGATCAGACATTCTATCATAAATCTTATGTACAAAATCAGATTTTGGGAAGGGTGTTACTGGAAAGCATTCTATTATTAAATGGCAAGGTGATTGCAAGCTGTGTTACACAAAAAATGATGCAGTTCTATGGTGCTACGACAGCAGATTTAGATGGAATTGTGGAGCAGTTACGTGTCACAGATGGGGTAGAGATGGCAGTTTTGGTGCATGAATTAGAACCGCTTGTTTATAAAGTTAGTATGCGGGCGAATGACAAGATTGATGTAGCTGCTATAGCTAGTCGTTTTGGAGGTGGCGGACATGTAAAGGCTGCCGGCTGCACTATGACAGGCACCTATTATGATATTATGAATACTTTGTTGGAACTGGCAGATATACAGTTAAATGAAGGGAAAGCGAGATAATATATTCATGATAAATGGAATTTTGAATGTATATAAAGAAAAAGGATTTACTTCTCATGATGTAGTGGCAAAATTACGTGGGATCTTACATCAGAAAAAAATTGGACATACAGGAACACTTGATCCAGATGCAGAGGGAGTATTGCCAATTTGTCTTGGAACGGCTACAAAGCTTTGTGATATGCTGACAGATAAAAGTAAAACATATCATACCGTATTTAAACTGGGTGTGGTAACTGATACACAGGATATTACGGGAACCGTGCAGGAGGAAAATGCTGTTGTATGCACGGAACAACAGATTTTAGATACTATTATGTCCTTTGTTGGAAAATATGAACAAGTACCACCAATGTATTCTGCCAAAAAAGTAAACGGAAAAAAATTATATGAATATGCAAGAGAAGGAAAAGTAGTAGAAAGAAAGGCGTGTTCTGTTATTATTCATAGTATAGAGCAGATAGAAGTCAACTTAGAAAAAAATGAGATTTCTATGGATGTTTCTTGCTCAAAGGGGACCTATATTCGTACATTATGTCATGATATTGGACAACAACTTGGTTGTGGGGCATGTATGCTTTCTCTACTTCGTACAAAGGTTAGCACATTTTGCATAAAAGATAGCCTTTCTTTGGAAAAAATCCAATTATTGCAGGAAAAAGGAGAACTATTATCTTATGTGTATTCTCCAGAACAAGTTTTGGGAGAATTTTCTTCTATAAAGGTATTGGAAAAAGGGGATAAATTATTATATAATGGGAATGCATTACCAAAAAATCTGTTAGCACCAATGCAGGAAGTAAGTACAGAGCAGGTGCGAGTGTATGATAGCAAAGGTAAGTTCGTAGCAATATACGGCTGGGATAGGGACAAAAAACAGTATAAACCAGTGAAAATGTTTTTAGAGCAGTAGAAAAAGACTTTTATCAGGCTATAAGAGATGGAGGATGTCATGGAACACATATATAATACAGAAGATTTTCAATTAAAAAATACAGCAGTGTGCCTTGGAAAATTTGATGGGATTCATAAGGGGCATCGATTATTAATTGATACGATAAAAAGTTATAAAGAAAGAAATCTTCAGACGGTTGTATTTACTTTTGCACTTCATCCATCTAACTTGTTTTCAGACACAGAGACGGAGTTAATTGATACGTTACCGGAAAAGATAGAAAAATTAGAAGCATTAGGTGTTGATACGCTTGTCTCTTTTCCGTTTACAAAAAAAACAGCGGCTATGGAGCCAGAAGATTTTATAAAAAAAATATTGGTAGAAAAAACGGATGCAAAAATGATTGTTGTAGGTAAGGATTTTCATTTTGGAAACAAAAGAAAAGGAAATGTTGCATTACTTAAAAAGCTTGCACCAGAATATGGATATGAGGTAGTGGATTTAGAAAAGATAGCTACGGACAATGAAATTGTAAGCAGCACTCGTATTCGGAAGGAAATAAAAAAGGGGAATATGGAAAAGGTAACAGAATTATTGGAAACCCCTTATGCGATTACAAGTGAGGTGCTTCATGGACAACAACTGGGAAGAACAATTGGTATGCCTACGATTAACCAGGCGGTTGCTCCACATAAGATTATTCCACCTAAAGGTGTGTATGTATCAAGAGTATATCTTGAGGATGGAATACATGGAGGGATAACCAACGTTGGAACAAAACCGACTGTTAGTGGAACAAAACAATTAGGAGTAGAGACGTACATTTTTGATTTTTCAGGCGATTTGTATGGAAAAGTACTAAAGACAGAGTTATTGTATTTTGTTCGAGGAGAGCAGAAATTTTCTGGAATAGATGCGTTAAAGGAACAGATGTATAAAGATAAATTATATGGTGAACAGTATATAAAATCTCATCAATAGGCGTTTTCGTTCAATTATTATTTTTTAAGAAGTGTAAAATGGATGTTTACATTGCTTGAAAATTGTGCTATGATATAGCAGTATATTAGTAAACCACTACTCGGATATAGGAGGATCCGACCTGTATCTTAGTAGATGGCAATTTTATAGGAGGATTTTATTATGATTAGTAAAGAAAAAAAAGCAGAAATTATTGCAACTTACGGTAGAAAAGAAGGAGATACAGGTTCTCCAGAAGTTCAGATCGCTTTATTAACAGAGAGAATTCGCGAGTTGACTGAGCATTTGAAAGTAAATCAGAAAGATCATCACTCAAGAAGAGGTCTTTTAAAGATGGTAGGTCAAAGAAGAAACTTACTTGCTTATTTAAAGAAGAAGGACTTAGAAGGATATCGTGCATTAATCGAAAAACTTGGTTTAAGAAAATAATGCATTTGGAGAAGGGGGCCACATTATGTGGTCCTTTTCTTACTTACTATGAAAATATTGTTAGATGGATGCCTGGATAGCAGGCATATCTGTTTTTTGAAAAAAACTTTACAAATATCAATCAGTATAGTAGAATCAGATGGAATGTCATTAGTAGATGCTATAGTTGAGGAGAGAAAAGATGAGTAAACCAATAGTAGCTATTGTGGGTAGACCAAATGTGGGAAAATCCACTTTATTTAATATGCTTGCAGGAGAACAGATTTCGATTGTAAAAGATACACCGGGTGTTACCAGAGACCGTATTTATGCAGATGTAACTTGGTTAGACAAACAATTTACATTGATTGATACGGGTGGAATTGAACCGGAAACAAATGATTTAATATTAAAAAATATGCGTGAACAGGCGGAAATTGCAATTGCAACCGCTGATGTAATTATGTTTGTTGTAGATGTACGACAGGGATTGGTAGATGCGGATTTTAAAGTTGCGGATATGCTTCGTAAATCACATAAAAACCTTGTACTTGTTGTGAATAAGGTAGATAATTTTGAAAAATTTATGCCAGATGTGTATGAATTTTATAACCTTGGTTTAGGTGATCCACTTCCTGTTTCAGGACAGTCTAAGCTTGGTATTGGCGATATGTTGGATGAAGTAATTGGACATTTTGACGCGGATTCCATGGAAGAGGAAGAAGATGAAAGACCAAGAATTGCCGTTATTGGAAAACCAAACGTAGGAAAATCTTCTATTATTAATAAAATCGTGGGTGAGGATCGTGTAATTGTATCAAACATTGCTGGTACGACAAGAGATGCGATTGATACGGCAGTGACATACAATGGCACAGAATATGTATTTATAGATACAGCAGGACTTCGCCGTAAGAGTAAGGTCAAAGAAGAACTGGAGCGCTATAGTATCATTCGAACAGTTACAGCGGTAGAGCGATGCGATGTGGCAGTTATTATGATTGATGCAGAAGAGGGTGTGACAGAGCAGGATGCAAAGATTGCAGGAATCGCACATGACCGAGGAAAAGGTATCATTATTGCAGTAAATAAATGGGATGCAATTGAAAAAGATGATAAGACCATTTATAAATATACAAATAAAGTAAGAGAAGTTTTGTCGTTTATGCCATATGCGGAAATATTGTTTATTTCGGCAAAAACAGGACAAAGAATTCCAAGATTATTTGAAACGATTGATGTGGTAATTGAAAATCATGCGTTGCGTGTTGCTACGGGTGTATTAAATGAAATCCTGGCAGAAGCAGTAGCATTACAACAGCCACCATCAGACAAAGGAAAACGTTTAAAGATTTATTATATGACACAGGTATCTGTAAAGCCGCCTACATTTGTAATTTTTGTTAATGATAAAAAGCTTATGCATTTTTCTTACACAAGATACATTGAGAATAAAGTAAGAGAAGCATTTGGATTTAAGGGAACACCACTTAAATTTATTATTAGAGAGAGAAAGGACAAATAGTAGCATGGGAACGTTTCAAATGGCAATTTCTATTATCTTATGTTTGGTAATTGGATATTGTTTTGGTTGTATTTCAACAGCATACTTTGTTGGGAAATTATATAATATTGATATACGCAAAGAAGGTAGTGGAAATCTAGGAAGTACAAATGCATTGCGTACCTTAGGAATCAAAGCTGGCATTATGACCTTTGTAGGCGATATAGCAAAAAGTTTTCTTCCAATCCTTGTGGTGCGATATATTATTTTTTCAAATAATACAGAATTGGGAATTGTAATGGCGTTGTGGCTTGGATTGGGAACTGTTTTAGGACATAATTTTCCGTTTTGGCTTCACTTTAAGGGAGGAAAAGGAATTGCGGTTACGGCTGCAGTTGTTCTTGGAATTGCGCATTGGCAATTGATTGTAATTGGATTATTATTATTTATTGTAATCGTAGCTGTTACAAAATATGTATCACTGGGATCATTGGTTGTCGCATTTTATTTACCTATTAGTGCGATCGTTTGGCATAGTGACAGCCCATATTTTGTTCATATGTTGATTGTGAGTTTCCTTTTTACTTTATTAGCTTTTGTACAACATCGTGCGAATATTGTACGTTTGCTACATGGAAATGAACATAAATTAGGTGAGAAAAAGGAACAAGTAAGTATCAATACAAAATAGTAAGAAGTGTTCCTGTGAAAAAGACATAAATTGACTTGTGATTAGGATGAAAGGTGAAAGAAAACTATAAGAAAGGGAAAGGGCAAACACATATCTTTCACTCTTAGTGTTTGCGTCTATCAAACTAACAAGGTAGGATAGACAGGGTGTATAAAAATGGTTAAAGTAAGTTTATTAGGTGCTGGAAGTTGGGGAACAGCGTTAGCAATTGTTTTGGCAAAAAATGGACATGATGTAACTTTGTGGTCTGCATTGGAGGCAGAAATTACAATGTTAAAGACACATCGGGAGCATAAAGATCGTCTTCCAGGAGTAAAGCTTCCAGATAATATTTATATTACTTCAGATTTAGAAGAAGCATGTGCAGACAAAGATTTGATTGTTTTTTCTGTTGCATCGCCATATGTAAGAAGTACAGCAAAACAATGTGCTCCATTTTTAAAAGAAAATCAGATTATCGTAAATGTAGGAAAAGGGATTGAAGAGGCAACTCTGATGACTCTTAGTGAAATTTTGGAGCAGGAAATTCCAACTGCAGAGGTAGCTGTTCTTTCAGGTCCTAGTCACGCAGAGGAAGTTAGCAAGGAAATTCCAACAACCGTTGTGGTAGGAGCAAAAAGAAAGAAAACAGCCGAATATATTCAGGATATTTTTATGAATGATGTGTTCCGAGTATATATTAGTCCTGATATTATCAGTATTGAACTGGGTGGAGCATTAAAGAATGTAATCGCCTTGGCAGCAGGAATGGCAGATGGATTAGACTTTGGAGATAACACAAAGGCAGCGTTGATGACAAGAGGTATCGCAGAGATTACAAGACTTGGTGTTGCCATGGGTGGAAGAAAAGAAACGCTGGGAGGTTTATCTGGTGTAGGTGATTTGATTGTGACATGCACAAGTAATCATAGTCGTAATCATAATGCAGGATATCTTTTAGGAAAAGGATATACGATGGAAGAAGCCATGAAAGAGGTAAAACAAGTGGTAGAAGGCGTATATTCAGCCAAAGCAGCACTTAAATTGGCACATAAGTATAATGTTTCATTGCCAATTATTGAGAAAGTGAATCAGGTATTATTTGAAGGAAAGACTGCAAAAGAGGCAACTGCGGAACTATTGACGAGAGATCGTATTGCAGAATATTCTGATTTAGAATGGGAAGAATAGGGCATTTATTGTTCCTGTTTTATATCATTAGATAAGAAGAAAGGTCGTGCTTGTCTAAGTGGAAGAACAGCAGAAAGGAAAGTTAAAACAGGAGATACAGAAGCTGGGACTGTTAGCTGGGGATGTTCTTATTATATGTATTGTATCCATTTTATCGCTATTGGTTCGTTTTGACTTGAAATATGACTCCATACCAATTTATTATTTGGATTGGATGTATGGATATTTACCGGCACATATCATCTGTACATTGATTATTTTTTATTTTTGTAAAATGTATAGAAGTCTCTGGAGATATGCTAGTATTAGCGAGATGGTACATATTGTGGAGGGTGCATTTCTTTCTACTGCATTACAATGGATCGTTATGTGGAGTATGAAATGTCGAATGCCGATTAGTTTTCATCTTATGACTCTGGTATTTTTAATCTGTTTTACTGCGTTGGAACGTTTTGCTTATCGAATCCTTCTTGAAATGAAGAATCGATATATCAATATGCCTCAACAGGGCAGTGGTGCCAATGTAATGATTATAGGAGCTGGTGATGCAGGGCGTGTAATGCTTACAGAGATTACCGCCAGTCAATATATTCAAGGAAAAGTTGTCTGTTTTATTGATGATGATGTAGAAAAGATTGGAAAACGTTTAAATGGTATTCCGATTGTTGGTGGTAGAGAGCAAATTATTGAGGCTGCAAAAAATTATTGTGTAGATGAGATTATTGTTGCCTTGCCTTCTATTTCAGCTAAAGAACGAAGTGTTATATTAAATATTTGTCAGGAGACAAATTGCCATGTGCGCATTTTGCCAGGGGTATATCAGTTAATCAATGGTGAAGTCAGCATTACAAAATTGCGTCAGGTTGAAGTTGAAGATTTGCTTGGTAGAGAGCAGATACAGGTAGATTTGGATTCTATTATGGGATATGTAAGTGCAAAAAGAGTCATGGTTACTGGTGGAGGTGGTTCCATTGGTAGTGAACTGTGCAGACAGATTGCATCCAAAAATCCAGAAATGCTTATTATCGTGGATATTTACGAAAATAATGCTTATGAGATACAGCAGGAATTAAAATATGATTATCCGGATCTCAATTTAGTTGTATTGATTGCATCGGTACGAAATACGAATCGAATGAATGAAATTTTTCAACAGTATCGTCCACATATTGTATATCATGCGGCAGCCCATAAGCATGTTCCGCTTATGGAGAGTAGTCCGAATGAGGCAATTAAAAATAATGTATTTGGTACTTATAAAACCGCAAAAGCAGCGGGCGAATATGGTGTGCAAAAGTTTGTAATGATTTCTACCGATAAAGCGGTAAATCCTACTAATATTATGGGCGCCTCCAAACGAATTTGTGAAATGATTATTCAGACGTTTAATAAATATTATCAGACAGAGTTTGTAGCAGTTCGTTTTGGAAATGTACTGGGAAGTAATGGAAGTGTAATTCCGTTATTCAAAAAACAGATACAACATGGAGGACCTGTGACCGTTACACATCCGGATATTATTCGCTATTTTATGACAATATCGGAAGCCGTTTCGCTTGTTTTGCAGGCAGGAGCCTATGCAAAGGGAGGAGAAATCTTTGTATTGGATATGGGGGAACCGGTAAAAATATTGGATTTAGCTAAAAATCTGATTCGTCTGTCTGGCTATGTACCAAACGAGGATATTAAAATTACTTTTTCGGGGTTAAGACCAGGTGAAAAGTTGTACGAAGAACTTCTGATGGATGAAGAAGGGTTGACAAAAACAGAAAATGAATTAATTTATATAGGAAAACCGATTGAACTGGACGAAGAAATATTTAAAAAGCAGTTGGAAGATTTGTATGAGGCAGCAGTCGATGAGACGAAAAATATTCGACAACTGGTGAAAGAAATTGTACCAACGTATGTTTTAAAAGAAGAAAGTGAGAAAGTTTCTTAAAGAAAGGGTGGCAGAACAATATGTACCAGAAAATAAAGAGAGTGATTGATTTTATACTTTCATTGATGGGGTGCATTGTAGCGTCACCCTTTTTTCTTATATTATGCATTGCGATAAAAATAGATAGCAAAGGACCGATTTTTTTCTGTCAGAAAAGAGTTGGGATACATAAAAAACACTTTAATATTTTGAAGTTCCGCACTATGCGGATAGATACACCAAAAGATTGTCCTACTCATTTGCTTGAAAATCCAGAACAATATATTACAAAGGTTGGAAAGTTTTTAAGAAAGACAAGTTTGGACGAGTTACCACAAGTGTTAAATATATTGGTTGGACAGATGAGCATTGTGGGACCAAGACCAGCACTATGGAATCAGTTTGATTTAATTGAGGAACGTGATAAATACGGTGCAAATGATGTATTACCAGGACTGACAGGGTGGGCACAGATCAATGGAAGAGATGAACTGCCGATACCAGAAAAAGCAAAGTTGGATGGAGAGTATGTTAGTCGGATGAGTTTTTGGTTTGACTGTAAATGCTTTTTTAAGACGTTTTCCAGTGTATTAAAGCAGGAAGGCGTGGTAGAAGGTGGAACTGGCGAATTGAAAAAGAAATAGAGTTTTAAACGTAAGCTAGTCTTTGTAAAAAAGAAATTGGTATAAAAGGAATAAGAAAATGAAAAGGATATTGATTATCGGGGAAAGTAGTTATATTGGTCGATCCTTTCAAGCTTGGATGGAAAAGAACGACAAGACTACAAAAGTAGAATGCATTTCCAGCAGAAATCGTAGTTGGGAAAAAGTGAATTTTGGCATATATGATACCATTCTTCATGTGGCAGGAATTGCACATGTAAATGCTGCGGCAGAGATGGAAAATCAATATTATGCTGTAAATAGAGATTTAACCATTGCTTGCTGTAAAAAGGCGAAAGAGGATGGGGCAAGGCAGTTTATTTTTCTTTCCAGCATTATTGTATTTGGGGAGAGTAAAAGTTTAAAGCCTGTTGTGATTACAAAAAATACACAACCATCGCCAAATGGTTTTTATGGACAAAGTAAACTGGAGGCTGAGCAGGGCATATTACCAATGACAACAGATACCTTTAAAGTAGCAGTTGTGCGACCACCGATGGTGTATGGAAGAGGATCAAAAGGAAATTATCCTCGTCTGTCTAAAATGGCAAAAAAACTTCTAGTATTTCCAAGTTATGTAAATCAAAGAAGTATGATACATATTGATATACTTTGTGAGTGTTTGCGACTGATTGTAGAAAATCAATCAGAAGGGATATTCTGTCCTCAAAATAAGGAATATGTATCTACATCGGAAATGGTAAGGGAGATTGGAGCCTGTTGCGGTCGAAAGATTCACCTGATATCATTTTTTAATGGCTTTATTCAGATTGGGGCAAAATTTGTTCCGTTGCTTAATAAAGTGTTTGGTTCTTTAACATATGAGAAGGCATTATCAAACTGTTTTGACGGTGCGTATCAGATTTTAGATTTTAAAGAAACAATACGTCGTACCGAAGGAAAAGAATAAGGAGAAAATAGTTATGAAGGCTCTTATGGTTGCATCTGTAGCATCTATGATCGATCAATTTAATAGAGAAAATATATCCTTGTTGCAAACTATGGGGTATGAAGTGGATGTGGCATGTAATTTTGAAGTAGGAAATACATCCAGTGAGGAAAGAGTGAAACGATTTCGACAGGAATTGCAAAAACAAGAGGTGGGAACTTTTCAATTACCAATCCCAAGAAAGATTTTAGCTTTTTCAGATATGATACAAGCATATAAACAGCTAAAAAAAATGGTAGAAGAGAAACAGTATACGTTAGTACATTGTCATTCGCCAATAGGTAGTGTGATTGCCAGACTTGCATGTAGAAAGCAAAGAAAAAAAGGTCTGAAGTTAATATATACTGCTCATGGATTTCATTTTTTTACTGGTGCGCCGAAAAAAAACTGGCTTATTTTTTATCCAATTGAGAAGATTTTTGCTCGATACACGGACATACTTATTACCATTTGTTCAGAAGATTATCAACGAGCAAGAAAAAAGAAACTTGGAAAAAATATTGTGTATTCGCCAGGGGTAGGAATAGACGTAGACAAGGTGAAGAAAATTGATAAAAAAGCAGACAAGAGACAGATGCTTGGAATTAGGGAAAAAGATATTCTTGTACTTTCTGTAGGAGAGCTGAATCAAAATAAAAACCACGAAACGATAGTACGGGCGTTGAAACAATTAAATCGCACAGATGTACATTATGTGATTTGTGGTCAGGGCGATAAAAAAGAAGAATTGGAACGGATGGCAAAGCAATTTGGAATGGAAGAAAGATTGCATTTATTAGGATTTCGAACAGATGCATTAGAGTGGATGAAGGTTGCAGATTTGTTTGCGTTTCCATCGTATCGTGAGGGATTACCCGTTTCTCTAATGGAGGCAATGGCAGCGGGATTGCCCGTTGTATGTAGTAAAATACGAGGTAATGTAGACTTGATAAAAGATGGAGAGGGCGGATATATGTGCGAACCAATGGATGTAGCTAGTTTTGCTGAGAATTTATCGAGACTAATCAAGGATGCAGAACAAAGAAAATGTATGGGAGAAAAAAATCAGATAACGGTGCAGCAGTTTGACAAGTCAAAGGTATCCGAAGTCATGAAAAAAGTGTACGGAGCTGTTTGAGAGAAAGAAACATAAAAATTGGAGGTAAGGAATGAAACGAGAGCCAATAAGAGTATTGCATTTGCTTCATAGTATGAATCGTGGTGGAGCAGAGACAATGCTTATGAATTATTATCGACAAATGGATAGAGAGCAGGTACAGTTTGATTTTTTACTAACTTATCAGGGCATCAGTGATTATGAAAAAGAAATTTTAGAATTAGGTGGAAAAGTGTTTCATATTACACCGTGTACATTGCACACGTTTGGACAGTATAAAAAAGATATTGCAAATTTTCTTACCGTACATCCGCAGTATAGAATTGTACATTCACATAATTCCAGCAAAAGTGCAATTCCTCTTGGGATTGCAAAAAAATGTGGTGTTCCGATACGAATTAGCCATTCGCATAATATGTTTCTTGCCAATCCTTTTTCACCTAAAGAGTGTATGCGAAAATTGCTTCGCAATCCTTTAAAGAAGGTAAGTACCCATAATTTTGCCTGTTCTAAAGAGGCTGGTATTTGGTTATATGGTGAAAAATACTGGAAGGAAGGAAAAGTAAAAATAGTAAAAAATGCCATTGATTTGGAATGTTTTGCTTATATGCCTGAGACTAGAGAACGTATGAGACAACAATTTGGTCTAAAAGATAGTTATGTGGTGGGACATGTGGGAAGATTTGCACCACAGAAAAATCATGATTTTCTAATTGATATTTTTGCTGAGATTAAGAAAAAAAAGAAAGAGGCTGTGTTGCTTTTAGTGGGAGAAGGAGAGCTACGTTCAGAAATAGAAGAAAAGGTGAAACATCTGGGACTTTCCGACAGTGTTATTTTTACAGGAGTTCGGAAAGATGTGCCAGAACTGATGCAAATGATGGATGTATTTGTTATGCCGTCTCTTTTTGAGGGGCTGGGCATTGTTTTAATTGAGGCACAAACTACAGGATTACCATGCTTTGCTTCCGAGGGCGTGGTTGCACAGGAAGCAAAGGTAACAGAATTATTGAATTTTTATTCTTTAGAGCATAAGGCCGAGGAGTGGGCCACAGAAATTTTAAAAAAGTCTGTTTTGTATACAAGAGCTTCCAGAGTGGAGCAGGTAACAAAGAAGGGGTATGACAGTAAAGAGGCTGCAAAAAAATTGCAAGAGTTTTATATAAGAGCATACAGAGAAAGTGAATGTAAGCAGGAAGGCAGGAAGTAAATAAGATGGAAGCAATGATTACAATTTTGACTCCAACCTATAATCGCAGGAGAGAACTGCAAAAGTTATATGATAGTTTGAAAAGACAGATTAATAAGAGTTTTATTTGGTCTATTGTAGATGATGGAAGTACAGATGGAACTGACAAAATGGTAAAGTCATTTCAAAGAGAAAATTGTGTGCCGATTCAGTATAAAAAAAAGAAAAATGGTGGAAAGCATACGGCACTGAATATGGCAATTCCTGATATTGAGACAGAGTTGACGATGATTGTAGACAGCGATGATTGTTTGACTGCGGATGCTACGCAGACCATATTTGAAGATTGGCTGAAAAATTGCGAAAGTAATATTGCTGGAATGGTTTATTTACGTGGGTATTCAGGATTTGAAGTGATTGGAGATATGTGGCCCTATGAGGAGCAGTTTGGAAACTGTATTACACATACATGGAACAAAGGAATAAAAGGAGATAAGGCAGAAGTATACCGAACGGATATATTAAAACAATATCCTTTCCCTGTGTTTAGGCGGGAAAAATTTTTGTCGGAAGCTTGCGTGTGGATTGAAATAGCAAAAACACATAATGTGTTTATGAAAAATAAAATTATATATATTGGTGAGTATTTACCAGATGGATTGACAAGAAGTGGAAGAAAAATGCAGATGCAAAATCCCAAAGGGGCTATGTGCAATGCAAAGGCATATATGTGGAAGACATTCTGCTTAAAAATTAAAATGAAAAATGCTATTTTGTATAATTGCTATGGATTGCAGGCAAGAAAGTCATTAGGAGAATTATGGAAGGAAAGTCCGAATCGATTATTGACGACACTGGGTTTGTTACCTGGAATGGTTCTGCGAAAAAAATGGAGAAAATATGGAAAACGTAGAAGACATGAGAGATAAGATAGAACAGAAAAAGGTGCTTATTCTGTCTCTTACAGAAAAAGATGACTATGCATTGGCGGAATGGAGAAAAAATGGTGTTGATACGGATATTACATTGAAAGATTTTCCGAAACTATTGCGTCTGTTTCGTAGAATATGGATAAAATTACATTTGCCCCTAGAACACATCTGGTATGGAGATTGGAAACGGGTGTTCAAAAATTATGACTGCATTTTAGTACATGGGACCTGGATGGCGGAACGAGTACCACATTGGATACGAAAAAAGGCTGGTAGAGATATAAAAATTATATGGTGGTACTGGAATAAAGTAACAAAGGCGGACCATCCGGAACGGGTTTTAGAGCAGGATTGTGAAAAATGGTCTTTTGACCAAGAGGACTGTAAGAAATATGGAATGCATTATAACACGCAATATTATTTTAAAAGCTTTGAGTTGCCAAATCGGAAGGTTATAAATGATATTTATTTTCTAGGTACAGATGGGGGAAGAAAAGAAAAAATCGGCAGTCTGTATGAACAATTTCAGAAGATGCAATTAAAAACAGATATGCATATTGTTACCGACTCGATTGATCCAGCAGATCCTTACTATGCTTTGCTACAAAAGGACAAAGTAAGTTATGAGGAAAATTTGGAGCGAATTGCACAGAGTAAAGCGGTATTAGAGGTGCTTCGAGAAGGGCAGACGGGACAGACCTTGCGAGCGTTAGAATGTTTATTTTATCGCAAAAAGCTAATCACCAATGATAAAAGAGTAGAGCAGTATGAGTATTACAACAAGGATAACATTTTTATTATTGGGAAGGATGATTTCGATACATTACCTGCTTTTTTGGAGCGACCGTTTTCTGATATTGAGGAAAAGACGGTTGAGAAATATGATTGTAAGGCATGGTTGGAGCGTTTTTGGTAGTTTTCGAAATGCAAGGGTTGTGATATGATAGAGTATGAAAATGATAAGCGTAGCCGAGTATGCCTAGATTATAATGATTGATAAAAAGATAGAAGGGAAGTTTGTTTTGTGAAAGTATCTGTTGCAATGGCCACATATAATGGAGAAAAATATATAGAAAAACAGTTAGATTCCATTCGTACACAAACAAGAATAGTTGATGAAGTGATAATATGTGATGATCGGTCAACAGATGGAACGGCTTCAATGATTCAACAATATATTCAAAAATATAAGTTGTCAAACTGGAGTATTTTCATTAACGAGCAAAACAAAGGATTTATTGGAAACTTTTTTGGTGCATTAAAAAAAGTGACAGGTGATGTGATTTTTTTGAGTGATCAGGATGATGAGTGGTATAAAGATAAAGTTGAAAAAATGACCAATTTAATAAGGCAGAATAAGAATATACAGGCATTAAATTCTGCGGTTTGTTTGATTGACGGAGAAGGGAGAGAAAAAGAGGTTATAGCCAAAAAGGGATATTGTAATGCCAATATATTACATAAGGCGGTTAAAGAGAATGAATTGATTTGTATGGATGTTCCATTCTTAATTAAAAGTAATGTATCACCGGGATGTACTATGTGTATTACCAAAGCCCTTAAAGAGGAATTTTTAAAGTACGAAAAGTTGTGTGTAACATCAAAATTCCCGCATGACTGGTTCTTAAATACGTTAGCAGGCATCAAGAAAGGTTCTTATTTTTATAATGTGCCATTAATAAAGTATCGTATTCATGAGGAAAACACTATAGGTATTGACACAGATACGCAGGAAGCGGGAAAAATAAACAGTACAAGAGAGCAAAGGCAGCAGATTGGTGAATTTCATAAGAATAGAGCTATTTTGCTGGATGAAGAATTGACATTTGATGAAAAAGATAAGGCATATGTAAAAAAATATCGTAGATTTGCAGAACGGCGGGATGCATTTCTTAAAGATTTTTCGTTTAGAAAATTGTTGTGTGTATATAAAAATGTTAAAATATATTACGAGTCCATATCATTACGGGGAATGGTTTCGGATTTGTTGTATGCATTGGGACTAGATCAAAAATTACGATAAAGGTAGGAAAAGGGAAAAATGATAAAAAAACTATTAGGATTAATGGATAAAAAACAAAAAATAAATATTGTTTTTTTATTAATACTTATGATTATTGGCGCATTGTTAGAGACAGTAGTGGTATCCTTAGTGCTACCTTTAGTGTCTGTAATTATGAATCCGGATATGATACATGATAATAAATGGCTTAGTATGGTTTATGAGGTTCTTGGTTGTGATACAGACAATAGTTTTCTTATTGTTATTATAGGGGGGATGATTGCAGGTTATGCATTTAAGAATGTCTTTTTGTATTATATGTATTATCAGCAGGCAAAATTTGTTACGGAAAATCAGTTTAAAATGTCAAAACAGTTGTTGGAAAACTTTTTAAACAAGCCTTATGAATACTATCTAAGTGCAAGTACTGGAAATATTATTCGTATCATTCAGGGAGATGTAGGAAATGTATTTGCCCTATTGAACAATGTATTACAGTTTATGACAGAATGTTTTGTTGCGATTAGTTTGGTTATTTTGTTGTTGTTAGTGGACCCACTGATGACAGTACTGATTTTGGAAATCTTGTTAATTACCATGGTGGGAAGTAAATTTGTATTTAAGGGAAAACTGACAAAGGCTGGAGAAGATGCACAGCATTACAGTGGAATGATGAATAAATGGATGATTCATAGTATAGAGGGAATTAAGGATATTAAAATTCTCCATAAAGAGTCCAGTTTTGTTCAGATATACGAGGAAAATGGAATCAAAAATACCATTGCCCAAAGAAAAAATGCAACCTTGAGTCAGGCACCTCGATTACTGATTGAAGGAATTAGTATGTGCGGTATGTTGCTTATGTTGGCAGTTATGCTGGCAAGTGGACGCGAAATCAGTGGCATGCTGGCGCAAATCTCTGCTTTTGCTATGGCAGCCGTTCGATTAATGCCTTCGGCAAATCGAATGAATACTTACTTAAATGCGATTTCTTTCTTGGAACCATCTCTTCGTACTGTGTGTGAGGATGTAGATACTACAGAGATGATTAAAAGAAGAAAGAAAACAGAAGAAGTAAAAGAGGATTGTTTAAAAGAGATTAAAGATAAAATAGAGATTAAGGATTTGTTATACCGTTATCCAAACGCAGAAGAACCTATCTTTGACCATGTGGGGATGACGATACCTGTGGGAAAATCAGTGGCTATTATTGGACCATCTGGAGCAGGAAAGACGACGATTGTAGATGTTTTGTTAGGACTATTGGACCCACAGGAGGGCGAGATTGTAGCAGACGGAGTGGATGTAAAGCAGAATTATGCTAGTTGGCTTTCGAAAATAGGCTATATTCCACAGACCATTTTCATGATTGATGACACCATTAAAAATAATATAGCCTTTGGAGTACCAGAACGGGAAATTGAGGAAGAACGTGTCTGGGAGGTGCTGGAAGAGGCACAGCTTGCAGACCATATACGCTCACTCCCAAATGGTATCAACACAGGGATTGGTGAAAAGGGTGTCCGTATGTCAGGTGGACAAAGACAACGTTTGGGAATTGCAAGGGCATTATATCATAATCCAGAGATTCTTGTGTTTGATGAAGCAACTTCGGCTTTGGACAATGATACGGAGGCTGCAATTATGGAATCTATCAATCATTTCAGAGGAAAAAAGACGATGGTAATTATTGCACATAGACTTGGAACAATCAAAGATTGTGATCTTGTATATAAAGTAAATAATGGAAGAATAACATTAGAAAAAGGAAATCTATAGGAGATTGGTTATGAACGTGTTAAATCGAATTAGGAAAAGAGTGAAAAAAGATGGCTTGCTAGTTACCGGATATCTAGGAGGTACCGTTTTAGCAGCAAAATTGAAAAAGAATGATAAAAATAAAATGTATGCAGATTGGATAGTGGAATACGAAAATGATATTTTACAGACGGAGCCGCTTGCATACAATCCATTGATTTCTGTAATTGTACCCGTTTATAATGTGCAGAAAGATATGTTGATTGCCTGTATTGAATCAGTAAAGGCACAGACGTACACAAACTGGGAATTGTGTTTGGTGGATGATGCGTCTACTATGCCCGAGGTAAAAGAAACCTTAGAACAATATAAGGCACAGGAAAAAATCAAAATACAATATAGAGAAAAAAATGGACATATTTCCAGAACGACAAACGATGGCTTACAAATGGCAGAGGGGGAGTACATTGGATTGTTAGATTGTGATGATATACTGGCACCGAATGCATTGTACGAAATGGTTAAAAAAATCAATGAGAATCCCCAATATGATTTTATTTACAGTGATGAGGATATGTTGACGGAAGATGGGAAAAAGAGATATAATCCTGTATTTAAGATGGAATGGTCCCCAGATACTTTTATGTCAGTGATGTATACTAATCATTTTAGTGTGTTCAGGCGAAGCATTGCAACAAAAATTGGGGGATATCGTGTGGGATATGAAGGTTCGCAGGATTATGATTTTGTGTTACGATTTACGGAACATACAGAATATATTGGACATGTTTCAAAAATTTTGTACCACTGGAGAGCAAGGGCTGAATCGGTGGCTAGTAATCCAGAAGCAAAAATGTATGCCTATGAGGCAGCAATGAAAGCAAAAAGAGATGCGTTGGAGCGGCGTGGATTAAAGGGAGAAGTGGAGTACCAACCTCATGTTTATCAATCCAGAATATATTATAAGGCAGAGGGAAATCCAAAGATTAGCATTATTGTGCCTTCAAAGGATAATTACGTATGTATAGAAAAATGTTTTGATAGTATTGTTGAAAAGACCACATATCCAAATTATGAAGTCATTCTAATCGACAATGGAAGCAATGCAGAGAATAAAGAAGAATACCAGAAAATTTGTGATAAATATGGCTTTTTGTATTATCATGAAACAATGGAATTTAATTTTTCAAAGATGTGCAACATGGCTGCAGAGAGAGCATCAGGAGAGTATTATCTGTTTTTGAATGATGATACAGAATTGATTGTGGAAGATTGGCTGGAAAGAATGGTGGGACAGGCAGCACTTTCGCATACTGGTGCGGTAGGAGCGAAACTTTACTATCCAGAAGAAAAAAGGATTCAGCATATTGGAATTATCAATCGTGAGGAAGGACCAAGCCATTACTTTTGTGGAAGAAGAGAAATTATGACCGACTGTAAAATGCAAATGGATTGTAACTATTCTGCAGTTACTGGTGCTTGTCTCATGCTATCAAGGAAAAAGTTTGATGAGATTGGCGGCTTCAATGAACAACTTCCGGTAGCATATAATGATGTAGACTTGTGTTTTAAGTTGGTGGAGCATGGATATTATAATGTGGTTCGGAATGATGTGCAGTTACTTCATTATGAGTCGGTCAGTCGTGGGAGCGATATGGCGGATGCAAAGAAAATGGAGCGCTTGAAAAATGAAAGAAACTCGCTCTATCAGTCTCATCCGTATTTTGATGGATATGATCCGTTTTTTTCAGAAAATATGAGCTGGATTATGGATATGGAAGGGCTGGGGGGTTTAAAAGTACAGGAGTCAAAGAAAATTATACTTGATTTAAATGTTGTAAGGTGTATAGATGGAAAAGAAATTTCAAGTTATTTGAATATAAGTTTATTCCGTCATATGAGACAGGTGAAATTCGAGGGCTGGTTCTATTGGAAGCAGTATGCACATAATAACCTTAATTTATATTCGATTGTTTTAATTGCAAAAGATGGACAGGCATATCGATATAAAACACAAAAAATGTACCATGATCCGGAACGGGATGGAAAATATACGGGAAATGTTAAATTAACGGGATATTTGCTGGCGGTTCATATGGATTTGCTACCTGCAGGAAAGTACAAAGTGTTGTGGGAGGTTTCCAAAGGGATTGGACGAAAAAAATATTATTATGATACGGATAAAGTGTTGGAGATATAGATGAAATAAATTGGAAGGAATAAGCAGATGTATAAAAGAAAAATGGATAAGCGTATGAGGGTATATCAGGCAATAGTGATTATTTTGTTTACATTAGTGGGTGTTGTTTTGGGAAATAGTATGTATCTTGATGGATATTCAGCAGAAACTATAAATACAGGTGAAACTTATATTTATAGTAGTAATGGATATACTCAGGAAGGAAAATATTTTGAATATACAGGAGCTGACTTTAGTTATGTTCAGGTAATTGCAAAGAATACGGATACAGAACAGATTATGTTTGTATTTGGGCAAAAGGCACAGAAAGATACCGCGTTCAGTCTATATTATGTAGATGAAATGGGAAATGTATTAGAAAACTATTCTCAAGGTGTATGGAAGAAGGGAAAATATACTGCAACAGTAGATGTAACACCCGGAGTGTATAATTCATATTTATTTTCAATGGCTTCAAATTTTTCTTTGGAAAACATATACTATGCAAAACAAAATGGGGTATCATCAAATCCTAGAATTTTAGTTTATTTATTTGGTTTAATATTTGGCATAATATTTGCAATAATGGTTGAATGTGTGTCAGGGATGCGTAATTTGTTATATTCTATTGAAAAAAAGAGAAAGCATTGCGTGGAATGGTGCAAAAAGGAACAGAAAACTATTGGTATGTATATGTTGAAGTTGGGAATTTTTGCCGGTGTTGCAATTGTAACTATGTTTTTATTGAACTATTTTGGAAAAATTAAGCTATCAGAAAAAATAACATTCGTATCAATCATGATAGGATGTCTGCTGGGTATTTATTTTTGCTTTCGAAAATATGCTGCAAAAAAAATAGAATTAATCGGATGTCTTACCATTTTGATTGTTGGATCTATTTTTTCTATAGTAGAACCTCCAAATGTTGGTGTTTCGTGGGACGATGAAGCACATTATAGAAATTCGTTAAGTGTTTCACATTTATTGGATAAACAGATTTCTATGGCAGATGTTTTAATACAAAATGATTATCAAAACGTTGCCTTGAATAAGTATAATTATGGAAGAACCGAGCAGAGACGCTACATTGAAATAACAAATGAACTGATACAAAATCGGTATTACACAGAAAGATATGCTTTGGCAAGTTGGAATTTAAATATTTCTTATTTGCCATCTGCAATTGGTTTAATTATTGGAAGAGGGATTGGTCTTTCGTTTTACTGGACAATTATATTAGGCAGGTGGATGAATGTTCTATTGGTAGCAATTCTGTCATTCTTTTCAATGAAAGCATTAAAAACAGGGAAAATAGTTGTATTGCTTATACAATTAATTCCAACAAATCTGTTTTTGATGAGTAATTATAACTATGATACATGGTTAACAAGTTGGTCCCTTTTGGGTCTGTCGTTATTTTTTGGAGAATGGCAGAGGAGGGACAGAAAATTAAGTAGGAATGTTGCGTGGAAAATGTCAATATTTATGTTTTTGGCTGTTATGCCTAAATTAATATACTTTCCTCTTACATTTATCTTAATCTTTATGCCTAAATGTAAATTTGAAAATAAAAAGCAGGTGTGGTTTTATAGAAGTTTGATTTTAGGTTCAACTTTTCTGCCATTTATTGTAGTCTATTGCCAAAATTTTTTGAATGGATTAGGGCAAGGAGATGTACGTGGGGGAGAAGCTGTAAATGCTACAACACAAATGGATTTTGTGAAGGAGCAACCGATGCAGGTTTTTAATACTTTAGTTACATTCTTGAAGGGGTATCTAAATCCGCTGATTGAGGGAAGAGAGTATTTAATTAATCAGGCATATTTTGGTTATATTAATGTACATCATTATGTAGTGATAGCAATCATACTTTTTGGGGCAATTATAAGTAGGGAAAAGCATGAGGCGAAGTTCCCGTGGTGGACTAAAATTGGATGTTTGTTTGTATATGCGATTATTGGAGCAATGGCGGCATTTTCAATGTACATTACATTTACTGCAGTAGGGGCAGATACAGTTGCTGGATGTCAGGGTCGATATATAATTCCTGCATTATTTCCGGCACTGTTTGTATGCTCTCGTTTTTCTATGAAAACTTTTGTGAAAGACGTGGTACGGGAAGAAAACATAAACCTTTTATTGATGTTACTATTGTGCTGTGTATCACTCTACGGTATGTGGAAGGGTTGTTTGAGTATTTACTAATCTTGTTTTTAAATTATAACGAAAAAATCAGTATTGAAAAATATAGAAGATATAATAATAGAGGTGACATATGAAAGTGTTAATCATAATCCCTGCCTACAATGAAGAAGAGAATATTGTTCGGGTAGTAGATGATTTAATAAAGAATTATCCACAGTATGATTATGTGGTGATAAATGACGGTTCCAAGGATGATACGGCTAAAATATGCAAGGAACATAATTATAACTTAATTGATTTGCCGATTAACTTAGGGTTAGCAGGTGCTTTCCAAACTGGTGTGAAATATGGATATGAAAATGGATATGATGCTGTTTTACAGTATGATGGAGATGGACAACACCAGGCAATGTATATACAAAAAATGATTGATGCCATGGCTGAGCAGGATGCGGATATTGTTATCGGTTCAAGATTTTGGGAGAAGAAAAAGCCGGGCGGCTTGCGGATGCTGGGAGCAAGAATTTTGAAATATACGATTAAGTTTACTGCTGGACGGGCAATTTCGGATCCTACTTCAGGAATGCGCTTAATCAATAAAAGAGTATTAAAGGAATTTGCTACACAGATGAATCATGGACCAGAGCCAGATACGGTAGCATATCTTATGAGAAATGGTGCCAAGGTGGTAGAGGTACAGGTGGAAATGAAAGAGCGTATTGCGGGCGAGAGTTACTTAAATTTGAAAAATTCTATCCTATATATGAGTAGAATGATTGTATCGATTGTTTTATTCCAGGGATTTCGAAAGAGAGGTAAATAAATATGACAGTTGGATTGCGTATTGTTTTATTAGTAATAGCCCTGTTTTCCTGCTTTTTTGTTGTGCGTAAGATTCAAAAGGCACAGATGCGTATAGAAGATACTTTATTTTGGTTGGTAATTGCAGCAGGCACTTTACTTCTTGGTATATTTCCACAGATTGCCTTCTGGTGTGCAAAGCTGTTAGGAATACAGTCACCAGTTAATTTTGTTTACTTGGTATTTATTTTTATCTTACTGTTTAAGGTGTTTATTTTAACCGTACAGGTTTCGCAGTTACAGGAAAGAATTAAAAACCTTACACAAAATATAGCAATATATAGATATAAGAGCGAACAGGAAGATGAGGATGAGAAATAAATGACAATATTACATATTTGTTCTTTGGATTTAGATCAGGCAAATGGAGTGACAGTGATTGTGCCACAGTATGCGAAAGAACAATCTGTGTCCGAACAGGTTATTATGTTAAACTTAGATGAGGCTGGATATGATACTACCGATTATCCTGTGGAGCATGGCGCACATAAATTTGCTTCTATCCTTCAAAACCATACCATTGATATAGTTGTATTTCATGGAATATATTATATGCAATATATATCTATGTATAAAACATTAAAAAAGAAGGGGATTCCTTACGTGATTGTGCCGCATTGTTCCTTATGTGATACGGCACAGATGCAGAAGAAAATCCCTAAAATTATTTTGAATCAATTATTTTTCCATTCTTTTATTCGAAACTCTGCTGCGGTGCAGTATTTATCAGAAAAAGAAAAAACAGATTCTGCACGATTCTTGGCACCATCTTTTATCAGTCCCAATGGTGTATACAGAGTTGAAGAAAAATGGAAGAAAACAACAAGAAAACAATTTAAACTGGTATATATAGGTAGATATGCTATGTATCAAAAAGGTCTTGATCTTATGATAGAGGCGTGTAGTATATGCCGAGAGTATATGTTGGAGAATGCTATTGTTTTAGAATTGTATGGAACTGATTTTGAAAATAATAAAGAACAGTTGGTTGCTTTGATTGATGAAAAGAAATTAAGTCAGATTGTGCATGTGAATGAGGCAGTTTTTGGAGAAAAAAAGATTGCAGCTTTATTGGATGCAGATTGTTTCCTTCAAACCTCAAGATTTGAGGGGCAGCCAGTAGCCATATTAGAAGCATTAAGTTATGGAGTCATTCCTATTGTAACAAAAGGAACGACCTTTGCCGAACAAGTAGAGGAGAAGCAATGTGGTTTTCATGCAGGGGATAGCCCGGAGACAATTGCGGATGCGATAAAAAAAGCCTATGAAAATCGGGAGTCCGCAGAGCAGTTTTCTAAGAGAGCAGTAAATTTTGTTATGGAGCAGTATGAGTGGAGTGCGGTTACAAAAAGATTATTGGAACAGTATCGTTGTATAATAGAGAAAAATGCAGGTGAAAGATAAAATGAAACAATGTACGTTAAGCATTATCGTTCCCGTGTATAATGCTACCAATATGCTGAGGGATTGTTTGGATGCTTTAGTTAGACAGGATTTATCACAGTATGAAGTGATTTGTATCAATGATGGTTCTACGGAAAAGCAAACTTATGATATTTTGGCAGAATACGAAAAAAAATATGCAGAAATTGTAAAGGTGTATCATATTGAAAATGGTGGGGTATACAAGGCACGAAAGTACGGAGTTTCAATGGCATCAGGAACGTATATTGGCTTTTGTGATTGTGATGATAAAGTTGAGACGAACATGTATCAAAGTATGGTGACGGAATTAGAAACGTCGGGGGCTGATCTTGTTATCTGTGGCTATCATAGAGTAGACTATGACACAAAAAAGGTATTTGCAACAGAAATGCTGGGATGGAGTTCTTTTTCTATTAATGCAACGACCATTGGAAAGTTGGCAATTATAAATACGGCATTATGGAATAAGGTATATAAAAAAGAATTATTGGATAATATGATGGAATTTTCACAGGCACCTCGAATTGGAGAAGATATGCTATTGTTGTTAAGTATCTATCCTAAAATAAAAAAGATTGCATTTGTTGATGCACCTCTCTATAATTATTATGTTAGGAAGGGTTCCAGTATGAATACAGTAACCATACAGGAATGCAATAAAACAGTACAAGCCTTTGAGAAAACTGTTTCAAAAATGTTTGAAAAAGAAGAGCCAGAAGAATGGAGAATGCTTGTAGATTTGATGGCATTCATTCATTTGGGAATTTCTCTGCCAGTAACGGTAAGTGGAAATAAAATTGTATGCAAGAAAGTTATGCATTTGACCAGAAAAGCACTATGTGAAAAGTATGGGACATGGAAAAATTCAGATTTTCTTACATTGAAATATATTGTAAAGACAGATAAAAAACTAGCAAAAGTAAAAATCATGCAATTAGTATATAAGAGTCATTTATTTGATTGCTTTTTAAAGGTATATCGCTGGATGCAGGTAGCACTAAAAAAGGACATCAAATGGTAGAAAATACTGATAGGAAGAGTGTGTGGGAATGAAAAAGAAAGTAAATATTTTGTTGTCAACCTACAATGGAGAAAAATATATTGAACAACAGCTAAACAGTTTGTTGGCACAGACCTATGAAAATATAGATATTTATATTCGGGACGATAATTCAAAAGATAATACAATAGGTATTATTGAGCATATCATAAAAGAAAATAAGACAGAAAAACAAATATATATTTTAGACAATCATCATCAAAATCTGGGGTATCCAGACTGTTTTTGGGAGTTGCTAGACAAATGTCAGGAAGCAGATTATTATTCGTTTTGCGATCAGGATGATTATTGGGAACCTGAAAAGATAGAAAAGGCAGTAGGTATGTTGGAATCTTTACATACACCTGGGTTATTTTTTCATGCATATGAAATCTGTGATGAAAAATTAAATTGCAACTATGTGTATACATATCCTAAAAAAAAGATAGAAGTAAATGATATGTTATTTTGGGTTTTTGCACAGGGCTTTTCTTTGGTGTTAAACAAAGAATTGAAAGAGATGGTTCAGAAAACTATGCCAAAGGGAAAGCAGCTTCCGCATGATATTTGGTGTTTGTGGGTTGCATATATTAATGGTCAGATTGTTTTCACAGATGAAGTATTAGCAAAATACCGTCGCTATGAAGGGGCAGTAACTACGACGCATGGAAGCTTGTTTACAAAGGTGAAGGGAGCTTTTGCAAATGAGTTATTTGGAAATCGTTTGAGAGAATTTCAATATCGGTTTGACCTATTATTAGACTTATATGGCAGAAATATGAAAACAGAAACAAAAAATGCACTTACAATTTATTCCACAAGAAATCGTGGATTTTTGGCTTATATAAAAAAGGTTTTTTATGGAAAACGAATTATGCCGTCTGTTATGGGTGAGATTGTATTTCGAATTGCATTTTTGTTTGGTAAGATATAGAAAATGAATGAGGTAGAAAAATGGATATTTCAGTGCTAGTGCTATGTTATCATGCAGATTTAAGTAAAGTGTATCAGACATTGTACTCCATCCTGCAACAAAAAAATATAGAATATGAAATTGTAGTGTCAGATGATGGTTCTGAATATAACCATTATGATGAAATAGAAGAATGGTTCAAAAAAAGAAAATTTTATAATTATAAATTTGTAGATAATAAAGAAAACCAAGGAACAGTAAGAAATATGCTTTCTGCATTGGAACAGGCAGAAGGAAAGTATATAAAGGCAATTTCACCAGGAGATTTTCTATATGCAGAAAATGTACTTTCAGATATGGTTTCCTATATGAAGAAAGAAAATTATAAAGTCTGTTTTGGAAAGAGTGCATATTATTTGGCGGAAGATGAGGTGCATATCTATCCAAAGCATAATCCAAAAGATATGAAAGTATATCGCAACTACGATTTTGAGAAGATTAAGCACAATTATTTCTATTTTCAGGATTATGTGTTGGGAGCCAGTTTTATAATGGAGAAAGACACGATTGAAAACTATCTGAATGAGATAAAAGACTGTGTCAGATATGCGGAAGATATATCGGTATTGTGTATGCTGATTGATGATATTCGGATTGGTTTTTGGGATTATTTTTTTATCTGGTATGAATATGGAACTGGAATTTCTACATCAGGAAAGGATAAATGGAGTGAAATTATCCGAAATGAAAATAAAGCAGTATATAAAAAATGTATGCAGAAAGATCCTAGCGTAAAAAAGGCATATGCGTTCCTTTACGAAGGTAAGAAGAATTTTGTGTTGGAATTAATAAGAAAAATATGTAGAAACCCTCGTTTTATAGCGTTTGTATGGGATACTGTTCTTTTGAAAAAATATAAAAAAGAAAGTAAGGGTTTGATGAAAGAGGGACTATTACAAATCTTAGATTCGGGAAACTAAATTGTCATTTTCGAATAGGGTAAAGGATAAAGTAGTAAAAGAGTTGTGATTTATTTGGGAAGGAGAATGGATATATGCAAGTCATAAAATATGCATTTCAGCAACATGGTGATGAACGGGGAATGCTTGTTGCATTAGAGGAACACAACGATATTCCTTTTGAAATCAAAAGGGTATATTATATGTACGATACAAAGGAAGGGGTGCGTCGTGGATTTCATGCGCATAAATCCTTAGAACAAATTTTAATCTGTATTCATGGTTCATGTAAAATTCTTATGGATAATGGAACAGAAAAAAAGGTGGTATCCTTAGAAAAACCTTATGAGGGGTTATATATTTCTAATTCCATTTGGAGAGAAATGTATGATTTTTCTCCCGATGCTGTATTGTTGGTATTGGCATCTGATGTGTATCGTGAAGAAGATTATATTAGAGATTATGATGAATTTTTAAAGAGTGTTCAATAAAAAATAAGAAGGGAAACGTATGATAATTAGAAGGTTACAACTGAAGGATGCAGAAGGTATGTATGAGTGGATGCAGGATGAAGATGTAACATGCTTTTTGGCACAGGATTTTGCTTCAAAGACGTTGGAAGATTGCAGAAATTTTATTATGTCTGCTGCGAAAGAAGAGGACAAAAATTTACACAGAGCGATTTGTGACGATACGGGACAATATTTAGGAACTGTGAGTTTAAAACACATAGACAAGAGAAATAAAAATGCAGAATATGCCATTTCCATGCGACGAAAGGCAATGGGGACGGGAGCCTCTACATATGGGACAGTAGAAATTCTTAACTATGCGTTTGAGGTATTAGGATTGGAAAAGGTATATTTGAATGTGATTCCAGAAAATATACGTGCAAAAAAATTCTATCAGAAGATAGGTTTTCAATTGGAAGGAAGAGCAAAAAAACATATTTTAATAAAGGGTAAACTGTGTGATTTAGAATGGTATGCCTTTTATAAAGAAATGGAGTGTGAATGATGCAGATAAGTTTTTCTTCATTTGATGCAATGCATAATGAAATTAAAGAGGAAGTAGTAGAAAAATTTAAGGAAGTATATGAAAAAAACTGGTATATTCAAGGGCAGGAAGTTGAATTATTTGAAAAGGAATTTGCCGAATATTGTGGTGCAAAATATTGTGTTGGTTGCGGAAACGGATTGGATGCATTATTTTTGATTTTAAAGGCATATGGTATTGGATTGGGTGATGAAGTGATTGTACCATCAAATACCTATATTGCAACAGCGTTGGCAGTATCTTATACAGGGGCAAAGCCTGTATTTGTAGAGCCAGAATTAGAGACTTACAATATTGATCCAGAAAGAATAGAAGAAAAAATAACGGATAGAACAAAAGCAATCATGGCGGTGCATTTATATGGAAAGCCTGCAAAGATGGATAAAATCAAAGCAATTGCAAAACAACATGGACTGCGACTGATTGAAGATGCAGCACAGGCACATGGTGCTGAGTATAAAGGAAAAAGGGTAGGCTCACTGGGAGATGCAGCAGGATTTAGTTTTTATCCAGGAAAAAACTTAGGAGCGCTGGGAGATGCAGGTGCCGTTGTTACGGATGATAAAAGTTTGGCTGATAAAGTAAGAGCATTGGGAAACTATGGTTCTGATTATAAATATCATCATATTTATCAAGGACATAATTCCAGATTAGATGAATTACAGGCCGCATTTTTAAGAATTAAACTGAGAAATTTAGAGAGATGGACTGTGGATCGAAGAAATACAGCAAAATTGTATGAGCAACAAATAAAGCATAGTGATATTATTCTTCCAACAGAATCCGAGGGAGAAAAGCATGTATATCATATATTTGCAATTCGTTCTAACAGAAGAGATGAATTGGAAACGTATTTGAATGAAAAGGGCATTGGCACGAATAAGCATTATCCGATACCAATGCATTTGCAAGGCGCATATAAAGAATTGGGAATGAAAAAGGGAGATTTACCATTGGCAGAGGAAATCAGCGCAACACAATTAAGTATTCCAATGTACTATGGGATGACACCTGAAGAAATTTCTTATGTGATTGATACAATCAATCAATTCCAATAAAGAAGTATAATTTTTAGAAGGAAAGAGAAGATACGCAAATGAATGTTTTAATGATGGTGACTTGGTATACACCGCAGGATGCAGAAAAGTTGGAGGCGGGAGTATTTCATAATGAACAGGCAATCGCACTGTTACCATACTGTAATACTGCGATTTATTACCCTATGGATACTACAATGCATGGGAAATTTAGCAAAAAAGAAGAATGGGGCGTAGTAACATATCGCAGTAAATATAGACAACCTTCTCAAGAGGATAATTTCCTTGTAAAGATAGCAGCAAAAATTCAAAATTATACTTCTTGTTATCGGTATTTAAAGAAAATAAAAAAAGAATTTAAACCAGATGTGATTCATGCACATGTGGGAATGGGAATTGGCATCAGTGCAATACTTTTGGGAAAGATTTTGAGGATCCCAGTTATTATCTCAGAACATGTTCCTGTCGAATTATGTGATTTTTCCAGTAAAATCAACAAACGTGTGGGAGAATTTGTATATAAAAACAGTAGATATAATTCCTGTTGTTCCATTGATTTGAAAAATAAGCTACAAGATACTTTTCCAAAGTGTAAATTTGAGGTTGTATACAATGGAATCAATCCTCCAAAGGTAGATAAGGATCATATGTATTATCGAAAAGAGGATTATATTAACATTGGTATTGTGGCAGTTATGTATGATAAAGAAATCAAAGGATTACAGTTTTTATTACCCGCAATTCAGAAAGTGGTAAAAAGTGGGGAAAAAGTGATATTGCATCATATTGGTGGAGGAGAATACCTAGAGTATTATATCCAGCTTAGTAAAAAGTTAGGAATAGAAGCAAATTATATTCCTTATGGGCAGTGTGACAAAGATACGGTAAATCAAATTGTATCTGAAATGGATTTTATTGTATCAGCCAGTTTGATGGAGGCATCGGGTGTTTCTGTTATGGAGGCGATGATGCTCGGAAAGCCAATTTTAGGTACCAATTCAGGCGGGGTAGATTCTTTAGTACCTGCTTTTGCAGGAAAGATTGTGGAAAAAGGAAGTGCGGATGCGCTGGCAGATGGAATTGTGTATATGTTGGAGCATTTTTCTATGTTTGACAATAAAAGAATTGAAACCTATGCCAATGAAAATTATGATAAAGATATTATAAGTAGAAAGTATGTAGAGATTTACAAAAATATATGTAGGAAAAGAAAATGAAAGGTTTATAGACATGAATATAGAAAAGCCGAAAGTATCTTTGATAATGAAGGTATATAATGGGGAAGCGTATTTAAAAGAAGCAATCAACAGTATATTGAACCAGACATACCAGGATTTTGAATTTATCATTATAGATGATGGCTCTTTCGATCGTTCGCCAGATATTGTAAGACAATATACGGATGAGCGTATTCGATTTTTGCAAAATGAACAGAATATGGGATTATGTGCGACCCAAAACAAAGCAATACAGGCGGCAAGAGGAGAGTATATTGCGGTTATGGACTGCGATGATATTAGTTACAAAACGCGTTTAGAAAAACAGGTGGCTTTTTTAGATACGAATCCAGAGTATATTATGTGTGGTTCCTATCGAAATAGCATTGTAAATGGCGAGGAAATTCCCTTTTTACCAATAAAAGAATTATCAAATGAGAGCCTGCAATTTAGCTTATATTTTGGAAATATGTTTTTTACACATTCTTCTATTATGTTTCGACGCAAGGCGTATCAAGAGGAAGGCATATCCTATGGTCCGGCAAAGTATGCAGAAGATTATCAGGTAATTATTGAAATGGCGAAAAAAGGTAAAATATATCTTTTACCGGAACGATTGATTGCCTATCGGATTTATGGAGAATCAACATCACAAAAGAAAAAAGATGAGATGGCACAGATTGCTGCGGATATTAAAATTACACATCTAAAGGATTTAGATATAGCAGGTCAAGAGAAAACAGCATTAGAAAAATATTTTGCGGATCCGATTACAGAATTAGATTTTGAAGAATTTATTACCTGCACAGAGCATGTTGCACAAGTTTGCAACGCAGATATCCAAAAGGATGGCAATGCAGGTGAGATTATGAACCAAATCGTAAATGAATATATTTGGAAAATGGAAAGTTATAGTTTGAAAAAATGGATTGCGTTACGACAATCTCCATATAGTAGGGGATTGTCTGTTTTGCAGCGGGATGGTTTCCTCTTGTTTGTCATGTCAGTGCTGCATTACAAGAAAAAAAAGGAAAATCTAGAAATTAACAAGTATGGAGGATAAGATGCAGGCAGCAAAAAAAGGTGTTTTAAACGTTTTTTATGGTATTATTGGTCAGCTTATAACTATCGCTCTTGGAATCGTCATTCCTAGGTTGGTTCTAATTAGTTATGGTTCAGAGGTAAATGGATTGTTGAACTCTGTGACACAGATTTTTGCATATTTTAGTTTATTGGAAGCAGGGGTTGGAGTCGCATCCTTACAGGCACTTTATGTGCCAGTAGCTACCGATGATAGAAAAGCGGTAAATGGTATTATAGCGGCTACGCATCATTTTTATCGAAAAGCAGGAACTTTATATGGAATAGCCGTCATTGGATTGGCTTTTATTTATCCACTTTATGTGCATTCTAATATATCTTATTGGATGGTAGTGGGCATTATTTTATTTGGAGGCTTTAGTAACTGCATCAACTTTTTTTATCAGGGAAAATACAAAATATTGATGCAGGCAGAAGGGTATTCTTACATATGTACGAATATAACCACAGTAGTTAATATCATTACAAATGTGGTAAAAGTAATATTACTTTTGAGAGGGTATAATGTATTAGTAGTACAATTTGCTTTCTTCTTAATAGGTATCCTTCAAATGCTTATTTATGCTGCATATATCAGAAAACATTACGCTTGGGTAGATTTAAACGAGGAACCGGATGATGTTGCTATTTCACAAAAAGGTGCTACTTTAGTGCATCAGGTTTCAGGCTTGATTTTTAATAATACAGATGTGCTTGCACTTACGGTGCTTACAAGAGATTTAAAAATAGTCAGTATTTATACAATGTATAATATGGTAATCACGATGGCAACAGCAATGATACAGCAGATTGAAGCAGGTTTCAGTTTTAAGTTGGGACAAATCTATAATACAGACAAAAAGCAATATCTGGTGTTGCACCATATATTTGAAATCGTATATTTGATATTGATTTTTTCTGTGATGACTTGTATTTATATCTTTCTTTTGCCGTTTATTCGGTTGTATACGGCGGGAGTATCCGATATCAATTATATCAATAAATGGTATCCAATCTTTTTTATTTTGACACCGTTATTAACCTATGGACGAACAGCAGCCAGCAATGTAATAAGTTATGCAGGGCATTTTAAAGAAACGCAAAATAGAGCAATTTTAGAAGCAGCAATTAACATTGTAGTATCTGTTATAGGAATTTGGAAATGGGGTATATTTGGTGCGTTATTAGGTACAATTGCGGCATCTTTATACCGAACCAATGATATGATTCTTTACGCTTATAAATATTTATTAGAGCAAAAGTCGTGGAAAACATATAAAAGATGGATAGCTTGCTTTGTTGTCTTTGGAATCATAGTGGCAGCAATCAATATTGACAACCCACATTATGATAGTTATGTACAAATTGTAATATGGGGAGCAGTATGGGCAATAGGATGTATGGCAGTGTATACTCTTGTACAATACATCATTAACCCCAAAGAGTTTAAAGAGTTATTCCTCATCATAAAAACATTTTGGAAAAACAGAACAAGGAAATAGAAAGTTGGGAAAATACAACATGGATGTAGTAAAAATAACAGTAAAAGTGATTAATTTACTAGGAAATAAAGGGTACGATATATTTAGAAGTATTGCCTTGAAGAAAAATAGAACATGGTTGGTAAATCGGTGTGACCTATATCGTTTTTACTTGGGAAAAACACAAAAAGAAATTTCATCTTATACCGAAATAACCCGTTTTACAAAAGGATTGTATGATTATCAGTATTTTAACATATGTTTTTTTAATGATGTGTTATCCTTTATTTTGGAGAGCATTGCAGAAAAGAAAATTCCAAGAATAGAGATTAAGAATGAAAAGGGCGAAAATATCTGGGAATGGTTTTTTGAACAACCTTATGAGAAAATAGACACATCGTGTATGAAAGAAGTTGAGGAGAAGAACGAACGTACAGTTGTGTTTCCGCAGTTTCATGAAATATATAGTGATTATGCAGTAAAAATATGGGGAGAACTGTATCGTAGTTTCTTTCAATTGAATAAAGATACAGAAGAATACATATTGAATGAGACAAAAAAGATTTTTCAAAAAACAGATAATATATTAGCGGTATTGTGCAGAGGAACAGACTATACAATATGTAAACCGAAAGGACATCCGGTACAACCAGAAATAGAGGATATGCTTAAGGAAATCAAGCAGGTAATAGCAGAAAAGGGGTATGAATACATTTATCTGGCAACAGAGGATGGAGAAATTGATCGAACATTCCGAAAAGAATTTCCAGGCAGAATACTAATTAACAAAAGAACCTACTATGATGATATTTTTCGTCAAAGTCAGTTACAGTGGATCAAAGATGTGCATTTTGAGAGGGAAAATGATGAATACCTGAAAGGATTGGAGTATTTATCTTCCTTGTATATCGTTTCACAGTGCAAGGCATTGATTGCTGGAAATTGTGGAGGAAGTCAGATGGCAGTATTTTTAAATGGCGGACGATATGAATATGAGCATGTATTTGATTTGGGGATGTATGGAGAAGAATAGTAACAAACACAGGTTGTTCCGTGTTTACTTAGAAAGGTTGCTATAGACCGCCATAACTAGGCATGATCAATGACGTTACATATATTCCAATGAAGCTTGAATATGCCAGCTTTTATTATGTCTGTAGGTGTGTTTGTAGTTGGAAAATTTATAGGGGAAAAGTTAAAACAAAAGAAACTTCAAAAAGTAATTTATTTTTTAAGTCAGTACACATTTGGAATATATCTGATTCATATTTTTTACGTAATGGTTATTCCAACTATATGTGGGATAAATACATCTTCCATATTGTGGCGTACTATAGGTGTGTTATTCATTTTTAGTATTTCATGTCTTACATGTTTTATTGCAAAAAAAATTCCATTTTTAAAATGGTTGTTACCATAAATAATATAGAAAAAGGAATAACGAATGGATGATAAAAATTTTTGCATTCAATTTATGAAATCCGGTTACAGTTAATAGTAGACGGTTTTATGCATTGCGGATATAATAAAACTAGAAGAATTGAGAAACGAATCATTAAACATAAAGTTTTGCAGACAATGTTTACAATATTGTTTCGAATAGAGTGAGGACGTAACATGGGGACATAGTTTAATCCGAGTGTGATAGAGGAAGGTTGGTTGCATATATGAAACCAGTAGTCAGTATTGGAAAACAGGATTTTCAATCGCTTAGGGAAAATGAATATTTTTATATTGACAAGACAGATTTCATAAAGGAATGGTGGGAATCTGGTGATGAGGTGACTTTGATAACCAGACCTCGTCGATTTGGAAAAACGTTAAATATGAGCATGTTGGAATGCTTTTTTTCTAAAAAGTATGAAAAAAATTCTGATTTATTTGAAGGATTGCATATTTGGGAAGAAGAAAAATATAAAAAATTACAGGGAACGTATCCTGTTATATTTCTTAGTTTTGCAGATGTGAAACAGGGAAATTATAAAGATGCGGTAAAGAAATTGAAGGGTATTCTTGCAAAATTGTATGACGAAAGATATTTTTTAGCTGGCTGGGAGGGATTGACTCCAAATGAAAAAAGGCAGTTTTTGTCTGTAGGAGTAGATATGGATGATGTAACAGCACAGGATGCCTTGAAGAATTTATGCAACTATTTAAGCAGATATTATCAAAAAAAAGTACTTATTTTTTTGGATGAATATGATACACCAATGCAGGAAGCTTATTTGGGAAAATATTGGAATGTATTTACAGATTTTATTCGTAGTATGTTTAATGCTACATTTAAGACAAATCCATTTTTAGAAAGAGCGCTATTAACAGGTATTACACAAGTATCAAAAGAGAGTATTTTTTCTGACCTTAATAATCTTAAAGTAATAACGACAACTAGTAATCAATATGAAACTAGTTTTGGTTTTACAGAAGAGGAAGTAATTTCTTCTTTACAATATTTTAATTTGGTAAAGATGAAACAAGATGTAAAGGAATGGTATGATGGTTTTTCCTTTGGTAGATATACGGATATTTATAATCCGTGGTCCATTACCAATTTTTTAGATGAAGGAAATTTAAAGACTTTTTGGGCATCTACAAGTTCCAATGGATTGATTAATAGATTATTGCAAATATCATCTTCTGAGATTAAGAAAAAAATGGAAGATTTAGTAAAAGGGGAATCCATACAGGTTATGATTGACGAACAAATTATATTTAACCAATTGGATGAGGATGAGAATGCTATTTGGAGCCTGATGTTGGCAAGTGGGTATTTAAAAGTGGATGTGGTGCAATATAAGAATCGGTATGGTGAGGAACTAGATGAACCAATCTATAGTTTAAGTATTACAAATAGAGAAGTAAGAAGTATGTTTGTGAAAATGTTTAAAGGGTGGTTTCGAACAACTTCTTCTAGCTATAACGGATTTATTAGAGCGTTATTAAAAGGAAATAGAAAAGAAATGAATGCCTATATGAATGAAGTGGCGTTGGCTACATTTAGTTCATTTGATACAGGGAATCATCCCTCGAAAAAGTTACAGCCAGAACGCTTTTACCATGGATTTGTGCTTGGACTTTTGGTAGAGTTGCGAGGAAACTATGAAGTATTATCCAATGGTGAGAGTGGTTATGGACGTTATGATGTTATGCTTTGCCCGTTAAAAGAAGATGAACTGGCATTTGTTTTAGAATTTAAAGTGCATGATCCAGATGCAGAAAAAACATTAAAAGATACGGTAGATGCTGCATTATTTCAAATAGAAGAAATGCGGTATGATACAAAGCTATTGGAACGTGGAGTAAAGAAAGAAAATATTAGACATTATGGTTTTGCATTTGAGGGAAAGACGGTGTTAATTGGATAGGGGAATGTCTATTTTTGGCTGATACAAATCTATTTTTTAAGCTTACGTAAAATACATTGTTTCGCTGAACTGCGAGTGGAAAGATACAGGTTACTGTTTAAGGTTAGGTATGTTTGGAGCTAAAAATCCCGCAGAAAAAGTTTATCGTGTGCAGTTTTGTTTTGGGGCATCTTCATTGCAAAACATTGTTTAAAACTGTGGTTACACTAGGATATAAACGGTAATAATTCGCTGTTGCAACAATGTTACAATTAATGGTAGACGATTCATCACATTGTAGATATAATAAAATCAGAAGAATGAAACAAAGTGGAACAGCTCAATTTCAAAGAATAGTATAGCGAAGTGAGTTGCGAATATTCGCTTGACATATCATACAGAAGGAGAAAGTTATGCGTATTGCAGATAAATTAGGTAAACCAATTTCAGAAACAGCGTATTTAACAGCGGAAAATGTGACCCGATATCGGGCTATTTTGCGCTTTTTCTATTGTGCGCCTGGCGGCGCACGTCGCTAATGGATGAAAGTTCCTAATCC
>ERZ825896.899-NODE-899-length-36318-cov-11.503323_pt1 | contig 36318 bp, 28 predicted proteins | sample MGYA00519858_ERZ825896 | MGnify/ENA primary metagenome ERZ825896 (study PRJEB31778, sample SAMEA3449214) | human gut metagenome | biome: human gut; feature: human-associated habitat; material: faeces | place: United Kingdom | collected 2010/2012 ...
TGAAATATCCTGACTCCGTTTCCTCGCTCGCCCGCCTTCCCGGTTTCCCAGTGGCATATTGGGGTCGCTCCGCGTTACAGTTGCCGTTACAGTCCGTGGATCACACACGGTTCCTTCATTCGGATGTTTCTATTCAATTTTACGGGAGATTCATCCATGTATAGCAAATATAGCATAAACATGATAGCTTTGCAATATATGTTCCCGCAGAATTTCCGAAAAAACGACATGAGAAAAGGCGCTCAGTCCCTCCGGTCGAGGATACGGTACACGAGCTCCATGTCCAGCCCATCGCGCACGACCTGCGCGAGCTTGTCGTACTGCTCCTCGCGGTAGGCCACGGGGTCGAAAGCGCCGAGAATAGAGGGGCTCAGGCCCTTTTTGCGGCAGAGCGCGCCGAGCACGGCGTCAGCGACGCCGGGGGCGTCGAAAATGCCGTGGATGTAGCTGCCGTACACGTTCCCGCCGCCGGTGACGACGCCGCGCGCCTCCCGGCTGCGTCCCATATGGATTTCATATCCTTCGTACGAAAGACCGTTCAGGCAGGCAAGCTCTCCCGCCACGCCGGAGAACGTTCCGCGCGTCTGCGTCTGCACCTTTTCGCCCCGAAAAACGGTGTCCATATCGAGAAGGCCCATGCCCGCGATGTCCGTGATGCCCGCGGCTTCGACCTGCTCGGGGTCGGAAACGCTCCGGCCGAGCATCTGGTATCCGCCGCAGATGCCGAAAACGAGCGTCCCGCCGTTCGCGGCCTTCAGGATCGCCGCCTCCTGCCCGCTCTCGCGCAGCCATTTGAGATCGGCGATGGTGCTCTTCGTGCCAGGGAGGACGATCATGTCGGGCGCTCCGAGCTCCGCGGCGCGCTCAATGTAGCGCACGGACACGTTTTCGTACCGCTCAAACGGGCTCACATCCGTAAAGTTCGAGATGCGCGGCAGACGAATGACGGCAATGTCGATCGCGCGGCGCTCGCTGCAGCGGTCAAAGCGCGTGGAGAGGCTGTCCTCGTCGTCGATATCGAGATGGACATACGGCACGACGCCCGCCACCGGCACGCCGCACAGCTCCTCGAGCGTTTTGAGCCCCGGCTCCAGGATCTTCTTATCTCCGCGGAATTTGTTGACGATGGTGCCGCGGATGCGTGCTCGCTCGTCCGGCTCGAGCAGGGCCACGGTGCCGTAGAGCTGCGCGAACACGCCGCCGCGGTCAATGTCGCCGACGAGGAGCACCGGCGCGTCCACGAGCTTCGCAAGGCCCATGTTCACGATGTCCTCCTGCTTGAGATTGATCTCCGCAGGGCTTCCCGCGCCCTCGATGACGATGATATCGTTCTCCGCGGCGAGCGAGTTATACGCTTCCATCACCGCGGGGATATACTCGCGCTTGCGGCGGTAATACTCCATTGCGTGCATGTTGCCCTGCACGACGCCGTTGACGATCACCTGGCTGCCGACGTCGGTCGTCGGCTTGAGAAGAATGGGGTTCATACGCACGTCCGGCGCGATGCCCGCGGCCTCCGCCTGCACGACCTGCGCGCGCCCCATCTCGCCGCCCGCGGCGGTGATGAAGGAGTTGAGCGCCATGTTCTGGCTTTTGAACGGCGCGACTCTGTAGCCGTCCTGCCGGAAAATGCGGCACAGTCCGGCGCAGAGGATGCTCTTGCCCGCGTTGGACATCGTGCCCTGGATCATAATATTTTTCGCCATGGTCAGACCTCCCGTACGGCGCGGATGAGCGCCTCGTTTTCCTCGCGCGTGCGCACGGCGATGCGGTACCAGCCGGGGCAGAGCCCCGCGTAATTTTCGCAGTTTCGTATGAGGATCCCCTGTTCCCGCAGCGCGGCGTCCAGTCCGGGCGCGGCGCGGAACAGAAGATAATTCGTGTCCGAGGGTATCACGCGAAAGCCGAGCGCGGCAAGCTGTTCCGCGAGCCACGCGCGCTCCGCGCGCACGAGCGCGCGGGTCTTATCAAGAAATTCCGTCTCCCCCAGCGCCGCGACGCCCGCCGCCTGCGCAAGCGTGGAGACGTTCCACGGCGGCACGGTCTCGGACATCTCGTGCAGCAGCGCTGCGTCCGCGCAGAGACCGTAGCCGAGCCGGACGCCCGCCATACCGTAGCTTTTCGTGAACGCCTTGAGGATAAAAAGCCGCGGGCAGCGCGTGAGGAACGGCTTCAGGCTCTCGCCGCCGTCCGTCAGATCGAGAAAGCACTCGTCCGCGAAAAGGTACGTTCCGAGCTTTTCGCAGAGCGCGAGAATTTCTTTAAGCAGCGCGCCATCGGCCAGCCGTCCGGTGGGGTTATTCGGGTTGCAGAGGAAAAACACCTCCGGCCTCGTCTCCCGCAGAAAATCCAGAATGCCGCCGTCCGGCGCAAAATCGTTCTTCTCCGAGAGCGTATAGCGCGCCACGGTGCAGCCCGTGCGCGCGAGCGCGAGCGAATATTCCGCAAACGTCGGCGCGAGCTCGGCGGCGCGCTGCGGCCGGACGGCGTCGGCAAAGGCGTATATGAGCTCCGCCGCGCCGCTGCCGCAGAGGATGTATTCCTCCGGCACGCCCTCCGCCGCGGCGATGGCGGCGCGCAGCGCGCGGCAGTAGGGGTCGGGGTAACGGTGCACCTCGGGCAGCGCACGGGTGATGGCCGCGAGCACGCTCTCCGGCGTGCCGAAGGGGTTCGTATTGGCGGAAAAGTCCAGCCGGACGTTTCCGGCGTAAATGTCCCCGCCGTGGGGGTTCTTCGTATCGTACAGCATTTACATCACCAGAAGGAAGCGGACCGCGCCGAACAAAACGAGCGAGAGCGCCGCCGTCGCGTAGAGCAGCCGCCCCGCGCGGGGGATGTCCTCGTATTCGATCTCGCGCAGCGCGTCGCCGATGTACGGCTTTTTGTGGAGCTCGCCGTGGTAATACGCATCGCCCGCGAGACGCACGCCGAGCAGGCCCGCGCACACGGACTCCGTCTGCGCGGAGTTGGGGCTGGCATGGTTCCGGCGGTCGCGCCGCCAGATCCGCCAGCCGTTTTTCGCGTCCATACCGAGCAGCGCACCCGCCGCGAGCATTAAAAGCGCCGAGAGACGCGCAGGGATATAGTTCAGCACGTCGTCCATCTTCGCCGGGACAAGGCCGATGTTCTTATACGGCATCTCGATATACCCGAGCATGGAGTCCATGGTATTGGCGGCCTTATAGAAAAAGCCGAGCGGAGCGCCGCCGAGCGTGAGAAAGAGCATCGGCGCGATGACGCCGTCGGAAGCGTTCTCCGCCACGGTCTCCACCGCGGCGCGCGTTACGGCCAGATCGTCCAGCTCCGCGGTATCGCGCCCGACGATCATCGAAACGGCGCGGCGGTACTCCTCCGGCACGCCCTTTTTCAGCGCGGCATAGACCTTCATGCTCTCGTCGCGCAGCGACCTGGTCGCGAGGATCTGCCAGCACATGATGCTCTCAAGGACGAGTCCCGCCGCCGGATGGAGACGGTAGGCCGCATACAGAAGCAGCGCCGGAACGGCGGTCGAGACGAGCACGACAATGACCCAGAGCACGCCTCCGGCGATGTTCTCGCCGCGGACGGTTTTGGGAAGCAGGCGCCGCACGAGCTTTTCCGCCGCCGAGATCAGCTTTCCGATCCACACGACCGGGTGCGGGATGCTGTGCGGGTCGCCGAGCAGCAGATCGATAAAAAAGCCGATCAGCAGCGCGATGAGATGGTACATCGGTTCTTCACCCCTGCATGGTAAAAATGTATACCGGGTTCTGGCCGGTCATCAGATGGTACGCGCCGGCTTTGCGGCTGCGCGCGGCGGTGAGAGACACCGCCTCCGTTTCGCGAAACGGGAACGCCTTCACGCACTCGGTAAGCTCCGCAACGGATTCGAGCGTTACCGCCGTCGCCACGATGCGCACGCGCGGATTTTTCTCCAGCAGCAGCGCGATGATCTCCTTCATATGGCCGGTCGTCCCGCCGAGAAAGGCGTGCGTCGGCGCGGGGAGATCGACGCAGGCGTCCGGCGCGGTGCCGGAAACGGGCGTCACATTGTCGGTGTGGAACCTGCGGAGATTTTCGCGCAGGATATCAAAGGCGGCGTCTTTGCGCTCCACGGCGTATACGCGCCCCCGCCGGGCGGCCATCGCCGCTTCGACGGTGACGCTGCCCGTGCCCGCGCCGACGTCCCAGACAACGGAGTCTTCGCGCAGCGCGAGCTTCGAGAGGCACACGGCGCGGATCTCGCTTTTCGTCATCGGCACGCTCTCGGCGCGCGAAAACGCCTCGTCCGGCAGCCCCGCCGTTACGGGCAGCGGTTCGCCGCCGTATTCAATGAGCGCCACGGCGAGACTTTCAAAATGTCTTTCCGAAAGCTCCTCCGCCGTGCCGGTGGTGATGGCCTCGTCGGGGTAGCTCAGATGCTCGCCGACCGAAACACGCGCCGCGCCCATGCCGTTTTCCGTAAGCGCGCGGCAGAGCTTTCCCATGCCGTTTTCGCCGCCGACGAGCGCGAAGACCCTCCGCCCCTGCGCGAGCGGGAGCAAAACCGGCTCGCTCCGGCCGTGAAGCGTAACGGGGAGCACATCCTCGTAAGACGTACCGAGCCTCGCGCAGAGACAGGAGAGCGAGCTCAGCCCCGGCAGCACCGTGACGCGGCAGCCGGCGAGCAGCGGCAGGAGCTTCTTCGTGCCGCTGAAAAAGCCGGTGTCGCCGGACATAACGACCGCGAACGAGCGGTATTCCGGGTGCGCGAGAATGTAATCGCGGATATCCTCCGGCGCGATGGCGGCATGCACTGCCTGTCCGGGCGCGGCGGCGGCTTCGATCATCCGCGCCGCGCCGATGAGACACCCGGCGCGGGACAGCGCTTCGCGCGCCTCGCCGGTGAGCGCGGCGCGGCTGCCGGGGCCGAGCCCCACGACGGCGACCTCCGGCTTTGCGGAAAAGCCGAACCGGCGGCAGAGAAGCTCCACCGTTTCCGCGGCGGAGAGCCCCTCGCGCTGCGGCGGACGGCCGATGATGACCGGCACCGCGCCCGTTTCCGCCGCGGCGGCGATTTTTTCTTCAAATCCTCCGGCGCTGCCGGAGGCCTTCGTTACGAGATACGCCGCGCCGATGCTCCGGAGCATGGCGGCGTTGAGTTCCCTGGAAAACGGCCCCTGCATCGCGAGAATGTGCGCCGGCGGCAGACCCGCCTCGCGGCAGGCGCGGAGCGAATCCTCCATCGGCAGCACGCGGGCGTAAGCACGCGAAGCGAAATCGCGGACGGACGCAAAAGCGTGCAGCTCCCGGCTGCCGGTCGTAAGCAGGATGTTCCCGTCCACGCGGTCGAGATACTCCGCCGCTCCGGCGGCGTCCTCGACAAAGACGGCGTTTTCCGGCGCAGCCGTGTCGGGCCGCAGGAGCCGGAGATACTCCGTGTCCGTGCCGGCACAGGTCGCGGCGATGCTCTCGGTGATGCGCTTGGCGTACGGGTGCGTCGCGTCGATGACAAGATCGAAGCGCTCGCGGCGGAAGAGCTCCGCCATCTCCTCGCGCGGCAGAGGCCGCGCGGAAATGCGCAGCCCCTCTCCCTGCGGGAGCAGCGTTTCGCCGTATTCCGTAGCCACGCACACGGTCACGTCCGCGCTCTGCCCGGCGAGAAACTCGGCGATCTCGCGTCCCTCGGTCGTGCCGGCAAATACGCAGAGCTTAGGCATCCGGCACCTCTTTGCGGCGGTAGCCGCGCGGCGTCACCATCGCGCCGCCGATCATTTTCGTCATGGCGTTGCCGATGAACACGGTGCTGAACATATCCACATCGGCATCGCGCAGCGCGCCGAGCGTCATATACTCGCCCGCCTCGCCCTCGCGCCCGATGGAATGCGCCACGCCGCAGGGCCGGTCCTCCGGCAGATACCGCAGCAGGATATCGCACGCCATGCGGAGATTGTCCGGGCGGCCCTTGCTGCGGGGGTTATAAAGCACGATGCCGAAGTCCGCCTCGGCGGCGCACGCGAGCCGCTTTTTGATCTTCTCCCACGGCGTCAGCCGGTTGCTCAGACTGATGACGGCAAAGTCGTGCGTGAGCGGCGCGCCGAGCAGCGCACCGCCGCTGCACGCGGCGGTGAGGCCGGGGATGACCTCGATCTCCGGCTCGGCTGCCTCGCCGCGCAGCTCATAGAGCAGCGCCGCCATGCCGTAAATGCCGCTGTCGCCGGAGCAGATCATCGCAACGGTCTTTCCGCCGCGCGCCGTTTCGAGCGCCATTTCGCAGCGCTCCACCTCGCGCAGCATCGGCGTGGTGAGAAATTCCTTATCCGCGTAGCGCTCCTTCACGAGATCGACGTACACGGTATACCCGACGATCACGTCGCACTCGCGCAGCGCGCGGTCGGCGCGGATCGTCATATTTTCATAGTTTCCGGGGCCGATGCCCACAACAGCCAGCTTACGCAAAGCGCACCTCCCAATGTTCTGCCGCCGCCGCCACGGTCACGCCGCTGCGGGCGGTCTTTTTTACCAATAACGTTTCGGCGTTTCGGAGCGCGGCTCTCTCGCACACGTTGTCCACGCCGGTGATGCTTTTCACAAATTCCGAAGGGGTGAACTCGCCGCGCACCGCGCGCAGCTCGTCCGCCGTGTAAAACTCCGCGCTCAGCCCCTCCGAGCGGCAGTAGGCGAGAAGCCCCGCCTCCTCCGCCTTGAGATCGATGGACGCGGCGCACTTCACCGCGCGCCGGTCGATGCCGTGCGCGGCGAGCGCTTCGTTCACCGCCGCGCGGATCGTTTCCTCGTCCGTTCCCTTCCGGCAGCCGACGCCGAGACGCACGACGCGCGGGACGAGCCGCAGCGTCTTTGCAAACGGCGTCTTTTCATAGACGCCGATGTATACGCCGAGCGCGCCGGCATCGCCCGGCGCGAGCCCGCGCGGCAGATCCGTCACGACCGGAAAATCGCTGAGAAACGGAACGTCCCCCTCGAGCACGGCGGCGGACACGGCCTTCGCGAGCGGCAGGCTCGCGATGGCGCAGCCATTCTGCACAGCCCACGCGTCCACGGAGAAGCGGCCGTTGATGTCGGTCGCCGTTGTGATGACCGCCTGCGCGCCGAGCGAGGCGGCAAGCGCTTTGGCCAGCTCGTTCGCCCCGCCGATATGGCCCGAGAGCACGGGGATCACATACTGCCCCAGCTCGTCGAGCACGAGCACCGCAGGGTCGGTCGCCTTACTTTTGAGATGCGGCGCGACCTCCCGCACGGCGAGCCCGACGCTCGAAACAAAGATCATGGCCTGCACGCCCCCGAAGATCGGCCCGTAAAACTCCCTCGCCGGACGGCCGAGCGGCGCGAAGCCGTCCTCCGCAAACCGCTCCATGGTATACGGCTGTATGTCCCAGTCCGCCAGCGCCGCCATGACGCGGCGCGCCGTGGCGCAGCCGCGGCGGCTGTAGGCGAAGAGCGCGGCGTTCATTCCGTGGCCTCCCGGAACTCCGTGGTGAAGCCGGGATGGTACAAAAGCGAGCGGAGATACTTATCCCCCATGCACTCGCCCACGATGATGAGGCTCGTTTTCGTAAGGCCGTTTTCCGTAACGGTCTTATGCAGCGTCCCGACGGTGCAGCGGAAGATCTTCTCCTCGGGCCACGTCGCCTTGTATACGACCGCCGCGGGCGTGCTCTCGGGGTAGCCGCCCGCGAGCAGCTCGCGCTGGAGCTTTTCGGTGAGACTCGTGCTGAGGAAGAGCACCATCGTCGCCTGATGCGCGGCGAGCGCCGCGATGGACTGCTTTTCCGGCACCGGCGTCCGGCCCGGCGCGCGGGTGATGATGACGGTCTGGCTCACGTCGGGCAGCGTGTACTCCGTTTTGAGCGAGGCCGCCGCGCCGCAGAACGCGCTCACGCCGGGGCATACGTCGTAGGCAATGCCGAGCTTGTCGAGCTCGTCGAACTGCTCGCGCACCGCGCCGAAAATGCTCGAGTCGCCGGTGTGGAGACGGACGGTCGTTTCCCCCGCGGCCTCGGCCTTTCGGATGGCGTCGATGACCTGCTCGAGCGTCATTTCGGCGCTGTTGTAAATGCGGCAGTCCTTCCGGCAGTACGCAAGCAGCGCGGGGTTCACGAGACTTCCGGCGTAGATGACCACGTCACACTCGCCGAGCAGCTTCGCTCCCCGCACCGTGATGAGATCGGCAGCGCCGCTGCCGGCTCCGACAAAATGTACCATACGATTTCATTCCTCCATGATCTTTTTGAGAAGCGCCGGGGCGTTTTCGCTCTGCCCCAGAACGCCGTATTCCTTGGAAAACATCAAAAGGCCGATCTCCATGCCGTCCGCGCGGTGCGAAAGATGGAAGAGCGCCCTTTCCGTGACGCGCGCGAGCGCCGGGGCGTCCCGACCGCATTCGCGCAGGATGCGCACCGCGTCGTCGCACGCGGCGCAGTCGAGTATCTCGCGGATGTGCTCCGCGTCCACGCCCGCCGCCGCGGCGTGCGCGGCGAGGATCTCCATGCGGCAGTCGCCGTATTTGGAGTGGGTGTTCATCATGCCGCCCGCGGTCTTTACGAGCTTGCCGACATGCCCGACGAGCAGCGCGCCGCGAAAGCCGAGCGCGCGGCAGATATCGAGCGCGTCGCCGAGGAAGTTGGAGACCTGCACCGCGGTATTCAGATCGACGTCGAGATTCTGCCGGATGAAGTCCGAGCCGTAGTTGCCCGGCGTGAGCAGGGCGTATTCCTTCCCCATCGCGCGGCGCTGCCGCAGCTCCACGCGGATGGTCTCCACGAGCGCCGCTTCGCTCATCGGCTCCACGATGCCGGTCGTTCCGAGGATGGATATCCCGCCGACGATGCCGAGGCGGGGGTTGAACGTCTTTTTCGCGAGAGTCTCGCCCTCGGGCGCGGAGATGACCACGTCCAGCCCGCCGGAGAAATCCGTGAGCGCCATGACCTCCTCCACGTTCTCGCGGATCATCTGCCGCGGCACAGAGTTGATGGCGGCGTTCCCGACCGGCTGGTCGAGCCCGCGCTTTGTCACGCGGCCGACGCCCTCGCCGCCGTCGATATGCACGCCCGGCTCGTCCGTCCGGCGGACCGAGGCAAAAATGAGCGTGCCTTTCGTCACATCGGGGTCGTCCCCGCTGTCCTTTTCGATGGCGCAGGAGACGCTGTCCGCGCGCATCGTGATCTCACGCACGGCGAGCTCGAGCCGGATGCCCTTCGGCGTATCGAGCGTGATGGTCTCCTTCCTCCGGCCGGTGAGCAGCATCCATGCCGCCGCCTTGGCCGCCGCCGCGGCGCACGAGCCGGTCGTATATCCGAGCCGGAGACGCTTGCCGTCCTTTTCGATGTACTGTTCCATATTACCGCAGGATCTGATAGAGCAGCGCGTTGCAGATGGCGGCAGCGACGTTGCTGCCGCCCTTGCGGCCGCGGGCGATGATGTGCGGCACCGGGGAATCGAGGAAGAGCTCCTTGCTCTCCACCACGTTCACGAACCCGACCGGCACGCCGATGATGAGTGCGGGGTCGAGCTTTCCCTCTTCGATGAGGCCGTGCAGCGCGATGAGCGCCGTGGGCGCGTTGCCGATGGCGAAAATGCACTTCCCCGGCAGCTGCGCCGCCTTCTCCATGGAGACGATCGCGCGCGTGACGCCGCGCTCCTTCGCCTCGGCGGCGACGTCCGCATCGGACATGAAGCAGTGCACCTCGCCGCCGAGACGGCCGAGGATCGTTTTGTTGATGCCCGCTTTCGCCATCTGCGTGTCCGTGACGATGTGGCAGCCCGCGCGGAGCGCGTCGAGTCCCTTCGTCACGGCGTGCGGGGAGAACACAAGATTCTGCACATAGTCAAAATCCGCGGTCGTGTGGATAACGCGCTTGATGACAAGCTCGTTTTCCTCCTCGAGCTTCGTATCGCCGAGCAGCTCGGTGATGATGGCAAAGCTGCGCTTTTCAATGTCCATGGGTTTAATATTTTCCATCATGGCGGTGCTTCTCCTTTATACAGGCGTCATAAAAGCTGTAAAGAAATTCCAGGTTGGAATAGAAATGAAAATGCGGATAGCCCGCATAGAGCGTATCGGAGGCCACAGCGCACTCCCAGCGCCGTCCCGTCGGCTTTTCGGCGGCAAAGGCGTCGCCGGGGCAGGTGCAGTCCCAGTGGTGGAACTCGTGCGCGGCGATCTCGCCTCCCGCGCGGCAGAGAAGATTGTCCTTCTTCGCGCGCAGCGTCACATACCCGAAGCGGGTGAGCTTTCCGGTATCGAAGCATGTCCCCGGCAGGAAGCCTGCCATGGGCTCATCGCCGATGGCTTCGGTGAGATACATGAACCCGCCGCACTCGGCGATGCACGGCACGCCCCGCTCCAGCGCCGCGCGGACGGACGCGCGCATGGAGGCGTTTTCGCCAAGCTCCTTCGCGTACAGCTCCGGATACCCGCCGCCGAGATAAAGCCCGTCGATATTCTCCGGCAGCGCGCCGTCGGTGATCGGGCTGAACGGCACGAGCTCGCCGCCCATCTCCCGTACGGCGTCGAGACTGTCTTCATAATAAAAGCAGAAGGCGTTGTCCCGCGCAACGGCCAGCCGGATCTTCTCCTTCTTCGGCAGCGCGGCGGGCGTATAGTCCAGAGGCTCGGCCTCGTGCGCGAGCGCGAGAAGAGCGTCGATATCCAGCGTCTTTTCCGCCTGCGCGGCGAGCGTCTGCATCTTTTCGCGGAGATCTCGGATCTCCCCCGCCGTCACGAGCCCCAGATGGCGGCTCTCGAGCACGCATTCGTCGAGCCGCGGCAGAAAGCCGAAGCACCGGATGCCGAAGCGCTCCTCGATGGCGGCGGAGAGCGAAGCGTACGTCATGGCGGTACACTGGTTGAGTATAACGCCGCGGATGCCGCTCTCGGGCCGGAAGCGCAAAAACCCTTCGATGACCGCGAGCACGGAGAGCGCCGCGCCGCGCGCGTTCACCACGAGCACGACCGGCGTTTTCGTAACGAGGGCGAGCTCATACGCGCTCGTTTTCCATGTGGTGAGCCCCGCGCCGTCATAAAAGCCCATTGCCCCCTCGATAACGCTCACATCGCACCCCGCGGCGTTTTTCGCGAGCAGGAAGCGGAGCGTGTTTTCCGAAAAAAAATGCAGATCGAGATTGGCGCTCTTCGCGCCGATGATGCGGCTGTGGAACATCGGGTCGATGTAGTCCGGCCCGCATTTGAACGCGCCGGTCTTCAAGCCGCGGTTCAGCAGCGCCTGCAATACGGCGCACACGACCGTCGTCTTGCCGCAGCCGCTGCTCACGCCGGAGATCATGATTCGGTCCATAAGATCCTCCCCATGCAGAAAAGCCGCGGCGGTCCAAAAGGACCGCCGCGGCCGTTTTTCCGCTGGCATGATGTATTCCCCATAGCCGGGGAAGCGACGCATCTCTGAGCAGGTCTCCTGACTTGTGCATCCTCAGCTCCGTGCAGCCTTCTCGGGTCTCCCCAATGACCGGCTTTCGCCCCGGCGGAGCTTCCGCACTTACAGTGGCGGTACCGTTCCGGATCTTCCCCGGATTTCCTATTCTCTCCGAAGCGTTTTTACCTGTCTACGGAGCACTCAGGCGTCTTTTTTTGATTGGATTCTACTCTGCTGCCCTCGGTTTGTCAAGGCGGCAGAGCGTCTGCCGGACGGCGGCGTCAGAAGCCGAAATACTCCATGCGTTCCTCCTCGCCCATGCCGAGAATGCTGCAGAGGTTCCGGACGGTGTGGGCGGCGTAGTCGTCGGCAATGTTCGCGCGCAGCGCGTCCACCTGTTCGTTCCAGCCTTCCTCGCTGCCGCCCCAGTGCGCACGCTCCCGCGCGATCTCCGGCGCGAGCAGCGCGCGGAATTCGTCGATCTTCTCCGTGACGTGCTCGTCCGAGAGCGTCGTTTCCGTCAGCTCGGCGTACCGCGTGAGAAGCCGCTCCTTAAAGTCGTCGATGCCGAAGAGCCAGCGGATCGTCGGGGCGATCTGGGCGGTCTGCTCCGAGCCGATGAGATTGAAAAAGCAGTTGCTCCTCGTCTGGAACGCCCAGTCGAGATCGTAAAAGGCGATCTGCCACGGCCCGTCGCCGGTGCGGAAATAGCGGAGGTTGCTCTTGATGTCCACGTTTGCGCAGTAGCCCTCGAGCAGCACCCAGTCGATGAAGCCGTCCATATCCATGGCCCCGCAGAAGCGCTCATAGGCTTCCCGGCGTGTAAGCGTGGTGTCCTGCCAGAGTCCGAGCGCCTCGGTATATACCGCCGTGCTCTGCGCCACCGGCGAGGGCAGCATCGTCACATCTTCCTTCGCCGTGCCGGTGAGATTGGCATAAAACTGCCGCGTGATATCGTCCTTGAGACAGTAGATGCCCCAGTATTCGCCGTTGATGTACAGCACGCAGTAGCGGCTGCGCTGCGTCACGGTCGTATCGAGCTCGGCGCACAGCTCCTGCATGAGCTCGTTGCGGAACACCGTGGAGATATAGTCCTGCCCGGCGCGGATGGAAAGCTCGGTGAACTCCGCCGGGCCTTTACCGAAGATGTCGTATCGGAGCGTCTCCGCGCCGTAGCAGCCGCGGAACGAAACGCCGAGGCTCTTTTTCGGGTTGAAAAGACTGGTGCGTCCCTTGAGCTCCACGCCGCAGTCGATGGAAAAGCCGCCTTCCGGGGCGAGAAGCGAGAGATTCGCCGCGCATTCGCGGTATTTTACGGCGCCGTTATATGTTTCGGAAAACCGTCGGGGTGAGTCGGTCACGAGACTGAGCACCGGCAGCGTGTGCTCCTCGCCGATGAAGAAGCTGAGCGTGAGCGCACGCGACGGCGCGCCGCCCTCCTCCACGGCAGCGGCGCGAAGGACGGTCGTTTTGTCCACGGTGATCGCGCCGGTGTACGGCGTGCTCTCCTCCGTGGGGGCGGAGCCGTCGGTCGTATAGTAAATATCGCCCGCCGCGGCGAGCTTCACGCGCACGGTCTGCCCCGCTTCGTAGACCCCCGATTCGCGGTTCGCCGCAGGAGCTTCGGAGATATACCGGTAAGCGTCGGTCTCGTTCGGCTCGTTCGGCGTCTGCCTGCGGAGATAGAAAAAGCCGTTTTCGGCGTCCGTGCGGCCCATGCTGTACCCGTAGGGGATATCGTGCAGCCAGACGAAGTCCGCCGCCGCGCTCTCGCCCTTCTTCGTGAGATAGAGCGTTTCACTCGAAGCGTTGAGCGCAAAATTCGCCCGCAGGCCGTTGCCGGTCGTCGGGTTCTCCTCGCCGGTGCAGTAGATGAGGATCGACTGTCCCTTCGCGAGCGTCCGGTTGGGAAGCGACCATTTTTCCAGCTCCCGCCGGTCGTCCGAAAGGCAGTAGTCGGAGAGCTTCACGCTCTCTTTCGATACGTTCTCTATCTCTACCCAGTCGTAATACTCGCCCTTGAGAGCGAACGTGTCGTTATAGACCGCCGCTTCATAGATCACGAGCGGGCTTTCCGTTTTGCGGCTCTCGCAGAACGCCGCGTACCCCGCGGCGGTGTTCGGGTACCCCGGCGTCGCCCAGACACTTTCGGTGAGCTCGCCGCCGTTTTCGCGCCGCAGCACATGGTCGGCGGGCAGCTCGGGATCGCACGCGGCGCGGTCGGCGATCGTCCCGCCCGGCGCGATGAGATACAGCGTTTCCCCCTCGCCGAGCGCGAACGACGTGTGGCTTTCGCCCGCCGCGGTCTTATCCTTGCGTGAGGCGAAAACGACGCGCACTCCACCGCGCGGTATCGTCGCGTCCGCGGGAAAATCCCAGACGGTCTTTCCGTCCGAAACGCTCCACCCCTTGAGGCGCACGACGCGGTTCGACGTATTCTCCAGCTCGAACCAGTCGGAAAAATCGCCGTCGGCGTCCTGGAGTGTCGCGTGGTTTTTATACATCATTTCGGAGATGCGCACCGCCGGCGTATCGTCCGCCGCGGCGGCGGTGCCGGGCAGCGCGAGCGTAAGCGCGAGCAGCGCCGCGGTGAGCATCTTTGCGGTTCTTTTCATAAAAATTCTTCCGTTTTACGGCAGAGCGTGCCGAGCTGATAAAACGCCACGGCGCTCGCCGCGGCTACGTTCAGGCTGTCCACGCCGTGCGACATGGGGATGCGCACGGTATAGTCGCAGTCTGCAATGGTATCGTTTGCGAGCCCGTCGCCCTCCGTGCCGAGACAGAGCGCGAGCTTTTCGACCCTTCCAAGACGCGGATCGGCGATGCTCAGGCTGTCGTCCCGCAGCGCGAGCGCCGCGGTTTCAAAGCCGAGCGCGTGCAGCGTATCCTGCCAGCGTTCCCCCGCCGGGAGATACGTCCACGGCACCTGAAAGACCGTGCCCATGCTCACGCGCGCAGCGCGGCGGTACAAGGGGTCGCTCCCGGCCTCGGTGAGCAGCACGGCGTCCATGCCGAGCGCTGCCGCGCTGCGGAAGATCGCGCCGATGTTCGTCGGGTTCATCACGTTTTCGAGCACCGCGACGCGCCGCGCGTCCCGGCAGAGCGCCTCCGCCGGCGGCAGCGCCCGGCGGCGCATGCAGCAGAGCATGCCGCGCGTCAGGTGAAACCCCGTGAGATTCACGAGCACGCTGTCCGGCGCGGTAAATACCGGCACGTCCGCGCCGAGACGCGCTAAGATCTCCGCGCCCGCGCCGTTTCCGTGCCGCGCCTCCATGAGCACCGACACCGGCTCATACCCGGCATCGAGCGCCCGGCCGATGACGAGCGGGCTCTCGGCGATGAACATCGCGTTTGCAGGGTCGGCGCGGCTCACGAGCTGGTTTTCCGTCAGGCGGGCGTAAACGTCCAGCGCGGGAGAAGAGAAATCCGTAATTTCGACTGTTTTCGACATATTCTCTTATCCCCGGAAAAAGAGCAGCCACGCGCCGAGCGCGATATGGATAAACAGGAACGCCGGCACGAGGATGAGAAACTTCTTATGCTTTGTCTTGTGATGCAGGCTTACCATGCCGAGCCACTCGCCCAGACTTCCGCCGAGCGCCGCGATCAGAAGGAGCGTTATTTCCGGAATGCGCCGCGCCTTTCGCATGGCGTTTGTCTTGTCCACCGCCATGAGGATGTACGCCGCCGCGTTCATTCCGAGCAGATACGCGAACAGGAGGATGCTTTTTGTTTCCATGGTCCTTTTCCTTTCCTTCGCCGGGGTCAGACGGTTTTTCGCCCTTTGCCGGGCGCACGAGGCACTTTCCGCCGTAACCGATCAGATCCTCGCGTCCGGCAAAGGCGAGCGCTTCGCGCACGAGCCGGGCGTTTTTGGGATCGGTATACTGCAAAAGCGCGCGCTGCATCGCCTTTTCGTGCGCGTCGGTCGGGACGTACACGTCCTTCATCGTGATGGGGTCGATGCCCGTGTGGTACATGCAGGTGCTGATCGTGCCGGGCGTCGGGTAAAAATCCTGCACCTGCTCGGGGCGGGCGTTGTGCGCCTTTAAATACAGCGCGAGCGCCACCGCGTCCTCCATCCGGCTGCCCGGGTGCGAGGACATGAGATACGGCACGACGAACTGCGCCTTGCCGTAGCGCGCGTTGAGCGCGTGGTATTTATCGAGAAACCGTTCATATACCGCGACCGGCGGCTTGCCCATATAGCCGAGCACCGTATCGACGCAGTGCTCCGGCGCCACCTTGAGCTGGCCGGAGATGTGGTACTGCACAAGCTCCGAGAGGAACGGGCTGTTCTTGTCGCAGAGGACATAGTCAAACCGCACGCCGGAGCGCACAAACACCTTCTTGACGCCCGGAACGGCGCGCAGCTTCCGCAGCAGCGCGAGATAATCGCGGTGGTCGGCAACGAGATTTTTGCACGGCGTCGGCGCAAGGCAGTGCTTCAGAGGGCACATGCCGTCTTTGCTCTGCTTTTTGCAGCTCGGGCCGCGGAAATTCGCCGTCGGGCCGCCGACATCGGAGACATAGCCCTTCCAAAGCGGATGGTGCGTCATCTGCTCCACCTCGCGGATGACGGATTCGTGGCTGCGGGATGTGACCATCCGCCCCTGGTGGAACGCGAGCGAGCAGAAGTTGCACCCGCCGAAGCACCCGCGGTTGTGGATGACGCTAAAGCGCACCTCCTCGATGGCCGGAACGCCGCCGAGGGGATCGTACATCGGGTGGGGCTCGCGCGTGTACGGCAGCGCCGCGACCGCGTCCAACTCCTCCGTTTTGAGCGGCATGGCCGGCGGGTAGACGACAAGGAATTTATCGCCGTGCGCCTGCGCGAGCGTCTTTCCCCGGATGGGGTCGTGCTCGGCGTATTCCGCGCGCGTGGCGAGAGCGTATTTCTTCGTATCGTCCCGCACTTCCTCAAACGACGGCAGGAGCACCGCGCCCTCCGGCGCTTTATCGGCAATGACCGCCGTGCCGCGGATGCCGCGTAGGGGCTTGCCGTCGCGCAGGCGGTCTGCGGCCTCGAGCGTTGCGCTCTCGCCCATGCCGTAGACAAGAATATCCGCGCGCGCGTCGAAAATGACGCTCCGGCGGACCTTATCGTCCCAGTAATCGTAATGCGCGAACCGGCGCAGCGAGGCCTCCATCCCGCCGAGCAGGACGGGGATGCCGGGGAACGCCTGCCGCGCGCGGTTGGCGTACACGGTGCAGGCGCGGTCGGGCCGCAGCCCGGCCTTCCGGCCGGGGGAATAGAAATCCTCGCTGCGGCGCTTTTTCGCCGCCGTATAGTGCGCGACCATGCTGTCGAGATTGCCCGCGCCGATGAAAACGCCGAGCTCGGGCCGCCCCATCGCCGCAAACGCGGAGGCGTCGTTCCACGCGGGCTGCGCGAGCACCGCCACGCGGTAGCCCGCATTCTCGAGCAGCCGCCCGATGACGGCCGCGCCGAACGACGGGTGATCGACATAAGCGTCGCCCGTCACGAGCAGTATATCGTACCAGTCCCAGCCGCGCGTGAGCATATCCTCGCGCGAGACGGGCAGAAAATCCTTTGTATCCGTTTTATATGTCCTCCCGGTCATTCATGACCTCCCAGATCTCCGTTTCGGCAAGCGTGGCAGCGGCATGGCAGCAGTAGCGGCGCTTCTCCTTGTCCCCGCCGCCGGAAACAGCGAGAAAATCCGCCCAGCTTCCGGGCCGAATGCGGAGCGTATTGCGCAGCGGCGGGAGAAAATTGCCCCGCGCCATGGCGAGCAGCGGCAGTATTTCATACGCCGAGGCGGTCGCGGCGTTGTCCCCGCGCAGCAGCCCCCGCCGGAGATCGATCGCCGGGTACATCCGCAGCACGAAGCCGATGCGCGTTTCCGGCAGCTGCCGCTGCGCGCGCGTATCGCGCACGAGCTTCACGGCGCGCACATGGGCGCACGCCATGTGCGAAAGCATTTTGAAGCGCAGATTGAGATTGCGGTTGGCGCTCTTTTTCCAAACAAGCTCGTTCGGCTCAAAGAGCGTGATGTATTCATCCGTCAGATGGCCGAACGCGCGCGCCGCGCGCCCGGCATAGCGCAGGAAGCAGCGGAGATTGTCCTCCGCGAGCCAGCCGCCCTTCGCGGCGAACCATGCCGGATCCTCCCCGGCGTACAGGCACAAAACCGGCGGTTCGCCGCGGGCGACGCAGCGCATCAGTTCTTCGCGCACGGCGGCCGCGGCGGGCGCATCCGTGTGTCCCTCCGTCGGCTCGAGCAGCGCCCACGACGCGAAGACGACGCGCCGCGCCGTGTCCTCCGGCACGCGTCCGGAACCGGCGTACAGCCGCGGGAACGTATTCTCTTTTCCCGGCGCGTTTTCCATAGTCTCCCGCCTGTATCTATAGATAGTTTATAATACACACTATAAAATAATATTTTTCCGCGCGCGTGTCAATCGCCTTGCAAAAATGCGGCGGACGTGTATAATTATATGGATACTACCGGCAGGAGGACACTTTGCCATGAACGTTCGCAATGCCCAGAATCTTTCGATGCTCTGCGATTTTTACGAGCTGACGATGAGCAACGGCTACTTCCGCAACGGATATAAGGACCGCATCACCTACTTCGACCTCTTCTTCCGGCAGGTGCCGGACGGCGGCGGCTTCGCCATTGCCGCGGGGCTGGAGCAGGTCGTGGAATATATCACCAATCTCCACTTCTCCGATGAGGATATCGACTATCTCCGCTCGAGGGGCATTTTCTGCGAGGAGTTTCTGCAGTATCTCCGCGATTTCCGGTTCACCGGCGACATCTGGGCCGTGCCGGAGGGCACGCCGGTGTTCCCGCGCGAGCCGCTCATTACGGTGCGCGCCCCCGCGATCGAGGCGCAGCTCGTGGAGACGTATCTCCTGCTCGCGGTGAACCACCAGTCGCTCATCGCAACGAAGGCGAGCCGCATCGTCCGTGCCGCGCGGGGCCGCGCGGTGATGGAATTCGGCTCCCGCCGGGCGCAGGGAGCGGACGCGGCGATCCTCGGCGCGCGCGCGGCGTATATCGCGGGCTGCTCCGGCACCGCCTGCACGATCTCCGACCAGCTCTACGGCGTTCCCGCTCTCGGCACGATGGCGCACTCCTGGGTGCAGATGTTCGATTCCGAGTATGACGCCTTCCGCACCTACTGCGAGAGCTACCCGGCGAACGCGGTGCTGCTCGTAGATACCTACAACACGCTCAAATCCGGCATTCCCAACGCCATCCGCGCCTTCAACGATGTGCTCAAGCCCATGGGCATCACCAAATGCGGCATCCGGCTCGACTCCGGCGATATGTCCTATCTCACGAAGGAGGCCCGCCGCATGCTCGACGAGGCGGGCTGGGAGAGCTGCAAAATCACCTGCTCCAACTCGCTCGACGAATATATCATCCAGGACCTTCTCCTGCAGGGCGCGTGCATCGACTCCTTCGGCGTCGGCGAGCGGCTCATCACCGCCAAGAGCGAGCCGGTGTTCGGCGGCGTCTATAAGCTCGTCGCCGTGGAACGCGAATCGGGCGAGATCGTCCCGAAGATCAAGGTGAGCGAAAACGTCTCCAAGATCACGATCCCCCACTTCAAGAAGTTTTACCGCTTCTACGACCGCACGAACGGCAAGGCGCTTGCGGACTATCTCTGCCTGTATGACGAGACGCCGGACGATACGCAGCCGCTCACGATCTTCCACCCGGAAAACACATGGAAGCGCAAAACGCTCACGAACTTCCGCGCCGAAAACATGATGGTCCCCGTGTTCCGCGCGGGCGAGCTCGTCTATGATCTCCCGTCGCTCAAGGCTATCCGGAAGCGCTGCGCCGAGCAGCTCGAAACGCTCTGGCCCGAGGTGCGCCGGTTTGAAAACCCGCACGGGTACTACGTCGATCTCTCGAACCGCCTGTGGGACATCCGGCATGACCTTCTCGTAAACGCCGGCCATTCCCAGATACCGGAAAAGCAATAAAATCCAAACGGTTTTCGCCCGCAGACAATGTCTGCGGGCGAAAATTTTTCTTGCTCTTATTCACCTGCCGGTTTTACGGCTCCCCGAAGGTCGTCCAGTCCGGCTGCGATCTGTCCAGCGGATACTCTGTCAGGATATAGCAGTTCTCGCCGGTCTCCTGACGGAGCAGCTTATATTTCACGCCCGACGGAATGGCATATGCCTTGTTCCGGTCGTCAAACACGTTGGGATAATGCTGTCCGGGAGAGGTGTGGGCAAGCGCCATGCACACGCCGCCGCGGCGACACGCGGCCCTGTCCTGCCGAAAATAAAACTTCTTGTGCGCCGGTTTCGGCAGCGGGAACACGGTTTTCCCCCGCGGAGCCTCTTTTCCTCTGCGGCGGGCGAGTTTTTCGGTTGAATTTTACATAACGCCGCGGTATAATATAGTGTCTGAGTACAGGCCTTCTCAAGGTCTGCTCAGAGTCCATAGCATACGGAGGATAAAAATATGGCGAAAAAAGAATTTCAGGCGGAATCCCGGCGGCTGCTGGAGCTGATGATCAATTCCATCTACACGCATCAGGAGATCTTTCTGCGCGAGCTGATCTCCAACGCCTCGGACGCTATCGACAAGCTCTGCTTCCGCTCGCTGACCGATGAGAATGTCGGCATGGAGCGCGGAGATTTCTTCATCCGCATCAAGGGCGACAAGGAAAACGGAACGCTCACGATCTCCGACAACGGCATCGGCATGACCGCCGAGGAGATGGAATCCAATCTCGGCGTGATCGCGAAGTCCGGCTCGCTCGCCTTCAAGAAGGATCTGGACGCCGCCGAGAAGGACAAGGCGGACATCGACGTGATCGGTCAGTTCGGTGTGGGCTTCTATTCCGCGTTCATGGTCGCGAGCAAAGTCACCGTCATCTCCCGCGCCTACGGGCAGGAGTCCGCCAACCGCTGGGAGAGCGAGGGCGCGGACGGCTACACCGTCACTCCCTGCGAGAAGGAGACCGTCGGCACCGACGTCATCCTCACCATGAAGAGCGACACCGAGGACGACTGCTACAGCGTGTATCTCATGCCCTGGAAGATTCAGGAGCTTGTGAAGAAATATTCGGACTATGTCCGCTGGCCGATCCGCACCGATGTGGAGACGACCGAAAAATATGAGACCGGCGAGGTGGACGAGGCCGGTATCCAGAAGATGGGCGTACGCACCGTCACAAAGGAAGAGGTCATCAACTCGATGATCCCCATCTGGCAGCGCAGCAAGAAGGAAGCCTCCGACGCCGACTGCATCGCCTTCTATAAGGAGAAGTTCAAGGACACCGAGGATCCCGTGTCCGTCATCCGCGTGAACGCCGAGGGCACTGTGAGCTACCGCGCGATGCTGTTCGTCCCGGCGAAGGCGCCCTACGACTACTACACCCGCGACTATGTTCCCGGCCTGCGGCTCTACTCCAACGGCGTGATGATCATGGAAAAGTGCCCCGACCTGCTGCCGGAATGCTTCCGCTTCGTGCGCGGCATCGTCGATTCTCCCGATCTTTCGCTGAACATCTCCCGCGAGATGCTCCAGCACGACCGCCAGCTCAAGCTCATCTCCATGAATCTTGAAAAGAAGATCAAGGGCGAGCTTTCCCGGCTCATGGAGTGCGACCGCGAGAAGTACGAAAAGTTCTTCAACGTGTTCGGCACGCAGCTCAAATACGGCATCATCGGCGATTACGGCATGAAGCGCGATCTGCTGACCGATCTTCTGCTCTATCGCAGCGCGGAGAAGGAAAAGCTCGTCTCCCTGCGCGAGTATGTGGACGCGATGCCGGAAAACCAGAAATACATCTACTACGCCGCCGCCGAAACGCCGGAGCGCGCCGCGAAGCTCCCGCAGACCGAGCAGGTGCGCGCCAAGGGCTTCGACATCCTCTGCTTCTCGACCGATGCGGACGAGTTCGTCGCGGAGATCCTCGGCAGCTATGCCGAGAAGAAGTTCTGCAATGTCTGCTCGCAGGATCTCGGTCTCGAGTCCGACGAGGAGAAGGCCGCCGCGGACAAGGCCGACGAGGAGTTTAAGCCCCTCACCGATTTTGTCAAGGAGACGCTCGGCGACGCCGTGGCGAACGTGAAGATCTCCCGCAAGCTCAAGAATTACGCCGTGTGCCTCTCCGTCGAGGGCGGCATCACGCTCGAAATGGAGCGGTACTTCCACGCCATGCCGGGCGCCGACCCGAACGCGATGCGCGCGCAGCGCGTGCTCGAGCTCAATCTCGACCACCCCGCCGTCAAGGCGCTCGACGCCGCGCGTCAGGAGAACCCGGAGCGCGCCGCCGTAATGGCGAAGGTGCTCTTCGCGCAGGCGCAGCTCGTCGCCGGCATCACCCCGGACGATCCGGCGGAGTATGGCGAGCTTGTCTGCAAACTATTCTGACGAATTCAAACAAACCCCTCAGTCGCGGCTGCGCCGCGCCAGCTCCCCTGTTAGGGGAGCCAAGTTAGTATTCTGCAAACCCACTTGCCTCCCCTAACAGGGGAGGTGGCAAAACCGAAGGTTTTGACGGAGGGGTTTCCCCGCACCCACCACCCACATTCTGGAGGAACTATGAGCGACCAAGACAAACGCCTGGGCGTATATTTTCACATACCGTTCTGCGCATCGAAGTGCGCGTACTGCGACTTTTGCAGTCTGCCGGGCAGGGACAAGCTCATGCCCTATTACCAGGATGCGCTGCTCATTCAATTGCAGGAAACGATGCCCCGCATGACCGATTACTTCATCGACACGGTGTACTTCGGCGGCGGCACGCCGAGCTACTACGGCGCGCGGCGCATCGTGGAGATATTGCAGGAGCTGAAGGTCACGAACCGGCTGATGAAGCAGAGCGAGATCACCGTGGAGAGCAACCCGGACAGCGTCCGGCGCAAGGAGCTGCGCATGCTGCGCAAGGAGGGCGTGAACCGTCTTTCCATCGGCGCGCAGAGCGCCAACGACGACATTCTCCGGCTCATCGGCCGCCGCCACAACTGGCGGCAGGTGGAAATGGCGGTCAAGCGCGCGCGCAAGGCCGGCTTCCGCAACGTGAGTCTTGATCTCATCTACGGTCTGCCGAGCCAGACGCGCGAGGATTGGGCCGACACACTCACCAAGGCGCTCGCGCTCAAGCCGGCGCACATCTCCTGCTACGGTCTGCGTCTTGAGGAAGGCACGCCCATGTACGACGAGTATGAGGGCACCGACATTCTCCCCTCCGACGACGATCAGGCGGACATGTACCTTTACGCCGTAGACTTCCTTTCGCGCCACGGCTTCCGGCAGTACGAGATCTCCAACTTCGCCCGCCCCGGCTACGAGAGCCGCCACAATCTCAAGTACTGGCGGCTGGATGACTACATCGGCTTCGGCGCGGCGGCGGCCTCCAACATCGGGCTGCTGCGCTATACCTACACCCACAATGTCCGCGAGTATATTTCCGGCGTTTTGGGGGACAAGGGTATTATCGCCGAAGAGGAGGAGCTCACGCCGTTCGACCGCGCGAGCGAGTATCTGATGCTCGGCATGCGCACCGCGGCCGGCATCTCCCGCGAGGAGTACCGGAGCGTGTACCAGAGCAGCTTCGACAAGCTCGAAGAGATGCTGGAGGTATTTCAGGAAAACGGTTGGGCCGTGTGCGACAACGGCCGCTGGCACTTCACGCCCGGCGGATTCCTCGTTTCCAACGTCCTCATCGGCGTGCTGCTCGAATCGCAGACGAAAGAGAAATTCAACGCCAACCCGTGGATCCGCGAGGCGTTTGAGGCAAAGGGACAGAAGGTCCCGCTGCCGACGGCGTCCGAGCCGTATATGAACTGAACTGAGGCGAAAGCCGCAAACAGAGAAAGGCGGTACCCATCATCCGTAACGACGAGAATTACATCCCCTTCCCGGACGAAGAGCCGCAGGAGACGGGGAATACCGAATATAACGAATATGAGCCCGAGCCGGAGATCGTCGGCGAGAGCTACGATTCCGCCGACCGGGATACGGGCGAGTCCGTGACCGGCGAGCCGGAGACCGCGCCGCGCGCGCTCAGCCGCAAGGAGCGCCGTGAGCGAGAAGCCGCGGCGGAACGGGAGAAAAATTCCCGCGCCGCAAAGCGCGCGAAACGCGAGGCCGAATACGCCGCGCCCCCGGCGGATCTCCCGCCGCTGCCGGTGCGCGCGCGCCGGGCCGAGCGCGAGGATCCGGAGGAGAAAGCGCCGAAAAAGCGCTCCCGCCGCGCGAGCGAAGCGCCCATCACGCCGGATGCGCCCGCGCCGCGCGGGAGCTGGAAACTGCCGGTCATCATCGTGTGCGTCGTGCTGCTGCTTCTGCTCGCGCTCGTCGTGACAGGCGCGCTGCTCGTGCACAAAGTTGATACGATCTATCCGGGCGTGACGATCGCCGACACCGATCTCTCCGGCATGACGCGCAACGAGGCGCGGGATAAGCTTCTTGTGCTCGGCCACGAGCGCTACGACGGTTACTCCGTCACGGCAAACCTCCCGCTCGGCAACACGCTCGCCATGTCCTCCGCGGACGCAGGCATGCGCTTTTCCGCCGACACCGCGGCGGACGCCGCCTGGAACTACGGCCGCGGCGACGGGCTCTTCGGCGCGCTGGTGAAATATGTCCAGTGCCGCTATCTCGGCAAGTGCGGCTTTGCGTACGACGGCGAGCTTTTTGACGTAACGCTCGACGAGGCGAAGATGCGCTCCATCATCGAGGCGAAGGCCGTGGATATCGACGCGCAGCTTCTCGAGAGCAGCATCGTCGTCGGCGAGGACAGCATCACCCTTCTCAAGGGCGCGAGCGGCATGACGCTCGACACCGATTCGGTGTTCAACTCCTTCCGCGATGCGTTCCTCTCCGGCGGCAGCACGTCGTTCACCTACGAGAGCGCGCCGAACACGGACGAATCGTTCGATTTCCAGTCGCTCTATAACGACATTTATTCCGAGGTCGCCGAAGCGGAGATCGTTTATAACCCCGACATTGAGACGACCGACCCCGGCAAGGACGACGGCAAGGGCGAAAAGCCCACGGCAACGCCCGAACCCACCGCGACCCCCGCGCCATCCGACACGCCGGAGGCCTCCGCCTCCCCGGAGGCAACGCCCGCGGCGGGCAGCAAGACCGATCCCTCGCAGATCGACTTCCACGGCGAGCCGTTCATCGTGACGCAGTCCTCCGTCGGCCGGACGTTTGACGTAGCCGAAGCCGAAAAGGCCTGGGCCGCGGCGTCCTACGGCGACACGGTCACGATCCCGATGACCGTCACGAAGCCCGAGCACACCACGGAGGAGATCAACGACATGCTCTTCCGCGACGCGCTCTCCAAAAACTGGACGCTCGTCCGGCTCTGGAACCGCGACTACTGCAATGAGGTGCGCACATCGCTCTCCGGCAGCAGCGACAACCGCATTTCCAACGTGAAGAAGGCGTGCGAGCTGCTCGACGGGCTGGTGCTCATCCCCGGACAGACGCTCTCCTTCAACGACACGCTCGGCGAGCGCACGGAAGCCAACGGCTGGAAGCCCGCCACGGCCTACGCCAACGGCGAGGTCCGGCAGGAATACGGCGGCGGCATCTGCCAGGTGAGCTCCACGCTCTACAACGCCGTGCTCTACGCCAATCTGGAGATCGTCGAGCGCGCCTGCCACCAGTTCCAGGTGGGCTATCTCCCCTGGGGCATGGACGCCACGGTGAGCTGGGGCTGGCCGGACTTCAAGTTCCGCAATGACGCCGAGTACCCCGTCAAGATCCACGCGTGGGTAGACGAGGATACGAACGAGTGCTGCGTCCAGATCCTCGGCACCGATGTGAAGCACCAGTATGTGCTCATGCAGTTCAACAACTGGGAGGTCTTTGACGAGACCGGCACGTATTTTGACGCCAACGGCAATCCGCTCTCCGTCGGCATGGCGGCGGCAACGTGGCGGCTGGTGTTCAACGACGGCGACGACTACAACACCGCCACCCCCATCAGCAAGGAATACGAGGCCTACAGCACCTACAATTACCACACCGAGGACATCGAAGCCCGCAACGTCCCGCAGGGCTGAGCATAAAAGAAAGTCAGGAGAGAGAAGTCTTATGGAAAAACCGACCTTTTATATTACAACGCCGATCTACTACCCCTCCGCGAAGCTCCACATCGGCCACGCCTACTGCACCGTCGCGAGCGACGCGATCGCCCGCTACAAGCGCCTGTGCGGCTACGACGTGATGTTCCTCACCGGCACCGACGAGCACGGCCAGAAGATCGAGGACAAGGCCAAAGCCGCCGGCGTCACGCCGCAGCAGTTCGTGGACAACATCGTCACCGGCGAGAAGGGCGTGCTCGATCTCTGGAAGCTGATGAACATCTCGAACGACCGCTTCATCCGCACCACGGACGATTACCACGTCAAGAGCATCCAGCGCATTTTCCGCAAGATGTACGACAACGGCGATATCTACAAGGGCAAGTATTCCGGCATGTACTGCACGCCGTGCGAGAGCTTCTGGACTGAGAGCCAGCTCGTAAACGGCCGCTGCCCTGACTGCGGCGGTGAGGTCAAGTACGCCGAGGAGGAAGCCTACTTCTTCCGTCTGAGCAAGTATGCCGACCGCGTTCGCTCGCTTCTGACCGGCGGCGAGTTTCTCGAGCCCGCGAGCCGCGTGAACGAGATGGTCCATAACTTCATCGACTGCGAGGGCGGGCTGCAGGATCTCTGCGTCTCCCGCACGAGCTTTACCTGGGGCGTGCCCGTGGACTTTGACCCCGGCCACGTCGTGTACGTGTGGATCGACGCGCTCTTCAACTACGCGACCGCGCTCGGCTACGAGAACGACAAGTACCACGATTTCGATAAATACTGGCCCGCGGACGTACACATCGTCGGCAAGGAGATCGTCCGCTTCCACTCGATCATCTGGCCCGCGATGCTTATGAGCGTGGGTCTGCCGCTGCCGAAGAAGGTATACGGCCACGGCTGGCTCATCATGGACGGCGGCAAAATGTCCAAGAGCAAGGGCAACGTTGTCGATCCCTACATGCTCGCCGAGCGCTACGGCGTGGACGCGCTGCGCTTCTTCCTGCTGCGCAGCTTCCCCTTCGGCTCGGACGGCAACTTCTCCAACGAGCTTTTGATCTCCACCATCAATACCGATCTTGCAAACGATCTCGGCAACCTTCTCTCCCGCACGACGGCCATGGCCGGCAAATACTTCGGCGGCACGCTGCCGGAGACGCAGGAGGAAGGCGTCGAGGACGCAGAGCTTCTCTGGATGCTCGGCGAGCTTCGCGGCAAGTACGCCGTGCAGATGGAAAAGTTCCAGATGCAGAACGCTCTCGCGGAGGTGTTCCGCGTGATCGCCCGCGCCAACAAGTACATCGACGAGACCGCCCCCTGGGTGCTTGCGAAGGACGAAGCAAAGAAGCCGCGTCTCGCGCGCGTGCTCTACAATCTGCTCGAAACGCTGCGCGTGTGCGGCACGCTTCTCAAGCCCTTCATGCCCGAGAGCATGGATAAGCTCGCCGCGCAGATCGGCGCGGATGAGACCGCCATGAGCTGGGAGGCCGCGGAAAAGTACGGCGTTCTCCCCGCCGCGGTGTCCGTGACGAAGGGCGAGAATCTCTTCCCGCGCATCGACATGGAAAAGGAGCTCGCCGCGCTCGAAGCGCTCAAGGCGCCGAAGGCGGATCCCATCGAGCCGTTCAAGCCGAACGTGGTGTTCGACGATTTTGAAAAGTGCGACTTCCGCGTCTGCCGCGTGCTCAAGTGCGAGGCGGTGAAAAAGTCGCAGAAGCTGCTGCGCTTTGAGCTGGACGACGGCTCGGGCACAACGCGCCAGATCCTCTCCGGCATCGCCATGCACTATAAGCCGGAAGAGCTCGTCGGCAAGACGGTCGCCGCGATCGTCAACCTGCCGCCGCGCAAGATGATGGGGCTCGAGTCCTGCGGTATGCTGCTCTCCGCCGTGCGCATGGTGAACGGCAAGGAAGAGCTGCATCTCGTCATGCTTGATGATTCCATCCCCACCGGCAGCGTGCTCTGCTGAATCAAAAAGGCTCCATCGTACGATGGAGCCTTTTTTCGGAGGAAGAGCGGATAAGGGGTTTTGATGCTTCTATGAGGTGCCAATGAAAAGACACTTTATCTCCAAATTCTACTTTAACCTTTTTGTTCTCTGTGCCTGTTTCCTTTTTGGTTTTGTGATTTTCTGGTGTTGGGTCGTGGCGCAAAGCCCTGATGAAAGTTCAATATTCGTCGATATAGCGCCTATCGCGTTTACGCTTCCTGGCGCTCTTTCCACAATTTATGCGCTTTGTTTTACTTTCTCCGGCGGAAAAATTTCCGTTGATCGCAGCGGGTGCATAATGTATATCGGCCGGAAAAAGTACTGCTATGCTTGGGATGACCTTCTCTGCTGCGGTATGGCGGACGTGGACGTCGGTTCTGTCAGAAATGCCGTAGATACTTATTGGGTCTACCTGAGCAGCCGAAATCTGTCCGTCAACGAACGGCGGCGATTCATTCAAAATACGAACCGTTATGTCAAAACCATGGTCTTCTTTCAGTATGACCCGGAGCTCTTTGATCTCGTGCTGCAATATGCACCGGAACCTCTCCGCGCGCAGCTCGAGCAGCTTCCCCGCCCGCAGAAATGGAAGCGCTCGCCCCTTTCCTTGCGCAAGCGCTGATTTCACCAAGCGCGGAGCCGGAGCAATCACAATATGGAAAGAGGATAGAGCATGGTCAAGCAGGAGTTTCTTGCCGCGATTCGGGAACCGCTGAAAGCGGAGGGATATCGCAAAAAGGGGTTCTACTGGTACAAAACGGTAAATGATCTTGTGTTCTGCCTCAACCTTCAGGGTTCTCAATGGGATAAAGATGACTATTACTTTCAGGTCGGTGCAGCATTGCACAAAGATAGCTCCGCATTCCCTACAATTTTGCACTGGCTTTTTCGTCACCGCTGTACAGGGAAAAACGGAGAGCTGAACATCACTCCGCAGGAAGCGCTGACCTGCGTGCTGACCACATTCCGCGATCTCGAAAGCTCTGCCGGACTCAGCGATTTTCTGCAGGCTCATAACGCGACCAAAGTCGCAGGGCAGTATTGGTTTTAGCGTATCGAAAAATACCCCGGCATCAGAATCAGTGAGCATTCAGATCAATTCCGGAGATGAATTATTCATTATATGTGAAGATGTGCAAATAACGGAGAAATACCTCTGACAGAAAGCCGAATAGCGATCATGAAAATCAGAAAATTATTTCAAATTCAAACAGGCAGAACATCCTATACCCGCGCTGTGGTCAAAATCGCCCTATGTCTGCTGATCCTTCTGGGCTGTTTTTTCCGGAAATGCTTTCTTCATTTTTCCGGCTTCGCGGCAGATATCGCGGATGCTGTTTTATGCACTGCGCTAATATTTGCCTGTTTCCGTGTCCTGGGCTGTTCGGTAGGAGAAATCTTTGAAACTTTCGGGAACCGAAGGAAGCAAAAGCCGCCGCGGCCCATACGCGGAGAGCCGTGCGTTTACTCCGTCGGCGAAGTTGTGACCTTGGCGGAAAGCTGCGAAATCGTCGAGGTCGAGCTTTTGACAAATGGAGAGACGCTCGCCGTCGGGGCAAGCTCCGACAGCGAGCCGGGGCGCTCTGAGCTCTTCGACAAGCTCTATTACGTCGGCAAACAGGAGTATGCGTCTATCGCCGATTTTCGCGCTGCGCTTCTCCCCTTTGCCGATGACGGAATGCTGTCCGTTTATCGCATCGACGGCCTTCCGCCCGAACAGGGCTGGCTAAAGCCCGCCGCGAAAAAGGACGAGGAAAAAATATAAAAACCGGCGCCGGAGTTCATCACGCTCCGGCGCCGGTTTTTAAGAAAGAGAGGCTTTATCGGAAGAACTGCTTTCCGATGGTTCTATCATAAACCATTTTGCCGCTGGACAGGCAAATAGTTTTTTCACCCGATTTTCGGGGGGCTTTTTGTGCGAAAAGACGGCATCCGAAAAGCAAAAACCGCCGCGATCGCCGGAAAGCGCAGGCTTTCCGGTAATCGCAGCGTTATAGCGGCTTTAGCCCTGCGTTTCACGGACGGGCAGCCACACTTCATAATAGCGAAGCACCGCGCCGTCGGAAGCGGCGTTTACGATGTCGCGGCCATAGACCGTCCCCTCCGGCGTGAGATCTTGCTGCGCGGCAAAATCGTACAGCAGCCGGAGCGCCTCGCGGCGAAGGAAGTCCATACCCGGCGTTTCGACCACGGTGTACAGGCAGTACCGCGCCGGGACAAACACCGCGCCCGGCAGATCCGTGAACCCCAGCTCCTCGGCAAACGGCGAGGGCATCGTCACGTCCCAGTCCACGCAGTCGTCCGTCTCGCCCACGGCGGGCAGCGAGAACGAAAACGCGAACGCGCTGCCGCACCTGGAGTGCGCTGCACGGCTCGCCTCTTCAAAGCAGATGTGCCCGTCGCGGCTGTAGGGTACATGCCAGCACGCCGGGCGCTCGAGATACATCACCCGCCCGCGGCAGACGCCGAGCCGGTCGAGCTGCGCGGACAGACGGTCAAGATTGAGCTGCGCGAGCCGGAGCGCGCGCTGCTTTTCCTCGATATCGGCGCGTTTTTCCTCCAGCAGCGCGCCGAGCCGCGGCGTGATCGCGCCGGAGAGCACCTGCTCGGTTTCCTGCAGGGAGAAGCCCTGCGCCTTATAAAGACTGCGCCGGACAAGATTGAGCACATCGTAATACGAATACAGCCGCTGGCCCTGCGCGCCGCGCTGCGGCACAACGACGCCGATGCTGTCGTAGTACCGGATGGTCTGCGGCGTGAGACCGGTCAGCACCGAAACGTCGTGCACCGTGTACTGCGGATAGGACATGTCATAAAACCGGGAACTCATAACGACCCCTTCTTTCGGGAAACGGATAAATTACTGCGCGGAGGCTTCTGTTTTGGATGCGGTATTCTGCAAAACGATGCCCGCGAGCACGAACACGATGCCGACAACGCAGAGCACGCCGAACGGCTCGCGGAACACGAATACGCTCACGAGCGTTTCCACCACGGGCTCGCTGCTCGCCAGAATGGACACCGTGCCGCTCTTGCAGCCGTGCAGCGCCAGCGAGAAGAACCGGTAGGCCAGAAAGCCCGTCGTGAGCGCCATGGTGATGCCCACAAGGAAGATCTTCCAGCCGGAGAAGAGCACCGCAAACGGGCGGGAAAACCCTTCACGGAAGAGCAGCAGATCCATAACGATGCCGAACAGAGCGGCAAACGCGCAGATCCAGAAGTTGACAGCCTTGCCGGTATAGCCGCGGCCAAGGAGAGCGCGCGTGAGAATATTGATGAGCGCGAACGCGATCGCGGATCCCAGCCCGCAGATGAGACCGAGCAGCGTCATCGTGCCGCCGAAGCCGGACACGCACGCGCACCCGGCGATGCAGAGAATGATCGCCAACACCGTGCGGCGGGAAATGCCGTCCTTGAACACAAAGCGCGCCATAATGGTGACAAACACCGGCGAGAGATACATGAGGATGCACGCCGTGGAGATGGACATCATGTTGATCGCGTTATAATAGCAGAACGAGAACATGCCCTGCCCGAGAATACCGACGGCAGCGAAGAGCCCGAAGTCCTTCTTGTGCATTTTGAGCTGGCGGATATCGCCAAGGGCGGTGCAGAAGAAGCAGAGCGCGGCCACGGAACAGCGGATGGAAAGAATGCCCATCGTGCTCAGTCCCGCGCCGGTCAGCGTGCGGGTAAAGAGACCGGTCAGCCCGAAAAATGCGCCGGACAGCACGGCGGCGACCGCGTAGCGATTCATAAAGTTTCCTCTCTCTCGTTATTCTATAATAACAGAATATGGCATGCAGCGGCTATAAGGCAAAGTAAAAATCCGGCAAAGATTTTTGCCGGATTTTTGGCGTTTTGACGAATCGGATATTGAGAATAAACCGAGTTATGCGATATTTTATTTAATCCCTCCTGCCGTCGGGTTATTCTAACTATAATCCGCTCCGCGTGGGGATGGGATGAACCTCTCCGTCAAAACCTTCGGTTTTGCCACCTCCCCTGTTAGGGGAGGCAAGACAGTTTTCCGCAAATCGACTTTCCCCTCCTAACAGGGGGCCGGCAGCCGCAAGGCTGGTCGAGGGGGGGCGCCAACCGCTCCTAGAAAGATGCGGGAGCCGCAGCTCCCGCATCTCTCTTTTATTCGCTTACATCCACGCCGCGCTCGCGCAATTCTCTGCGCAGGCGGGCGGCGTCGCCGAAGAAGACGATGGCGTCGAGCCCGACGCGCTGCGCGCCCTCGGCATTCGCGGCCGAGTCGTCAATGAACACGCACTCCGTGCGGTCCAGACCGAACTTTTCAAGCGCGCCTTCAAAGAACGCCGGATCGGGCTTGAGGAGATGCACGTCCGCCGAGCGGTACACGCGCTCCTCCGGGAAGTGCTCGCCCGCCCGGAACCGCGGCCAGTATTCCCGCTGGCGCGGGCCCGCGTTCGTAAGAAGGTACAGCCCGTATCCCTTTTCATAAAGCTCGTCCGTGAGCGCTTTCATACCCTCGACGGGCAGCTCCGGCCGGTCCCAGTGGCCGACGAGCTTTTCGACCGCGCCGCGGAGATGCTCGCCGACACGCGAAACGCACCGGTCGATGACTTCCGCTTCGGTGAGCGTGCCGCGGTCGAGCCGTACCCAGTCGATGCTGCCGTAAAGCTCGCGCAGCAGGAGCTGCTGGTCGCTCTCGGACAGACCAGCGTTTTTCACATACTGCTTCGGCTCGAACCGGATGAGCACGTTGCCCATATCAAAGAGGATGTTTTTTATCATTGGGGGCTTGCCGCCTCCGCCGGCTGTTTTTTGCGGAATACGGCTTTTATCCGATCCATGCGTTTCCGGCGGCGGTCACGCGCTTCGAGCCGCTCGCCGAGATCGCGCGCGCCCACGCCGTATACGAGATACAGAATGAGGCCCGACACGAGCATGATGAACACCGTGGAGGCGCACCGGCGGCCGGAGGCGTTGACATTGTAGCCGTACAGCCCCTCCTCGCGGCACATGCTCTGGATGACCATGGCGTACGTTGTGCCGTAGGTACTTGCAAACGTGGCCGACATATCGTACTCGGTAAAGAGCGCGTTGAAGTTCAGCGCGAACACCGCAAGCACGCTCGGCAGGATGATCGGGAGCTTTACCTTGAGGAACGTCCGCACCGGCCCGGAGCCGAGATTCCGCGCGGCGTCCTCCAGCTCCTCGTCGATCGCGTAGAACGACGCTTTGATCATGCGCAGCGAGAACGGCAGCTTTACTACCGTATACGCGATAACGATCAATATCCTCACGCGGTCGGCATAGTACAGGTTTTGGCCGAACACATACCAGACGTCGCCGCTGTTGAAGAACGTGCGGTAAGAATAGCAGATGAGGATCGTCGGCAGCAGCCACGGGAAGAGCAGCGCGTACTCCAGGATCGTGCCGGTCTTCTTGTGCTTGAAGATGTAGTTGCAGGCCACAACGACGATCACGCACGCGAGCGCCGCGGCGATGACGGACATGACAAAGCTCATCTGGATGCCGCCGAGCGTCGCCTCGTTGGAGAACACGCCGGAGATCGAGCCCTCGCGGATCTTGTAGGTGCCGCGGGACGTGAGATACGAATAGTCCTGCTTGCCGAAGTAGTTCACGAGTGTCCACTGCGAAAGATCAAGCTTGCGCATACGCACGGCGCTGAACGTCTGGAACGAGAAGATGACGATCATCACGACCGGCGTCATGTAGATGATGAACAGGACGTAGGCGTAGATATGCGCGAGCACGTTCGCCACAGGGTTCGTGATCTTCTGCTTCTGGAGCTTCGCCTTCGTCTTGGAAACAGAGAGGTAATGCCCCTTGCGCTCATAGGACGAGAGAACAGTGAGCAGGAGGATCGTGAAGCACGCGAGGATGATCGAAAGCAGCGCCGCGCGCGCCTGCGGGAACGCCTCGTCCGCCACGGACGAACCGGCCAGACGGACGATCTCGGGGTTGATGGAGTCATAGCCGAGCAGCGTCGGCGCGCTCATGGCGCACAGGCCCGTGATAAACGTCATGACCGTGAGCGAGAAGAGCGTCGGCAGAAGCGTCGGGAATACGACCTTCCAGAGCACCTTGAAGGGCTTCGCGCCCATGTTGCGGGCGGCCTCGACGGTGTTGTAGTCGATGCCGCGGATGGCGTTGCGCAGGAAGAGCGCGTGGTTGCTCGTGCAGGCGAACGTCATCGTGAAGAGCACCGCGTTGAAGCCGGTGAACCAGTTGACGTTGATGTTCGGGAACGCGTCCTTGAGCTGCGTGGTGATGATGCCGTCGCTGGCGTACAGGAACATGTAGCCCGTGACGAGCGCGACGCCGGAGTAGATGAGCGTCGTCATATAGCCGAGACGGAGGATCTTTGCGCCCTTGATGTCAAAGTACTCGGTCAGCAGCACGATGGAAATGCCGACGACGTTGACCGTGATGACAAGGCACAGCGCCAGCTTGAGCGAGTTCCACACATACTGGGACATGGACCCGGCGAGGAAGAAGCGGATGACCGCGAGGGGATCGGTTTCCCCGGCGGCGTTCTTGACGGTGAAAATGCTGGTGAGCGTGTTCAGGCACGGCAGCAGCATAAACCCGAAGAAGAGATACGCGAAGAAAACGCCGCCGATGATCTGCAGCATTTTGATCGGCTGGAAGGGCTTCGGCCGCAGTGTCATTTCTCGGCCTCCTCCCCGTCGGGAGCGTAGCTCATGAGATCGTCGGGGTGGACGGTGACGGTCACGGCGTCGCCGGTATCGTGCAGATGCACGCCGTCGTTGCGCTCGATGACCTTGAGCGTCTGGCTGCCGACGTTGATGTAATACTTTATATACAGACCGTAATACTCTCTCGATTCCACGGTGCCGGAAAGCGAAACGGCGCCGGATTCCGCGTGCTGAGCGTCGTTCACATGGACACGCTCGAGACGGATGTAGTGGTGGTGTGTCGGGTCAAGCTGCGCGCCTTTGGCGTTGAGCTTTTCCACGATATCGTCCGAGAGACGGTTGATGTCGCCGATGAAGTTGCACACAAATTCCGTGGCGGAGTGATTGTAAATTTCGTTCGGCGTGCCGATCTGCTCGATCACGCCCTTGTTGAACACCGCGATGCGGTCGGAAAGCGTAAGGGCCTCCTCCTGATCGTGGGTGACGTAGATGCTCGTGATGCCGAAATCCTTCTGCATCTTCTTGAGCTCCAGACGGAGCTGCACGCGGAGCTTGGCGTCCAGGTTGGAGAGCGGCTCGTCCAGACAGATGATCGCCGGCTCGGTGACGAGCGCGCGGGCGATGGCGACGCGCTGCTGCTGGCCGCCGGAGAGCTGCGACACGGCTTTCCTGAGCTGCTCGTCCGAAAGATCGACCTTTTTGGCGATAGCGCGGACTTTTTCGTCCACCTCGGCCTTCTTCATTTTCTTGACGCGCAGACCGAACGCGATGTTGTCGTACACGGTCATCGTCGGGAAGAGCGCGTAGCTCTGGAACACGATGCCGATGTTCCGATCCTCGATGGGCACATGGGTGATGTCCTTATCGCGGACGAACACCTGGCCCTCCGCCGGCTCGATGAAGCCGGTAATGGTGCGGAGCGTTGTCGTTTTGCCGCAGCCGGACGGGCCGAGGAACGTGAAGAATTCGCCCTCTTTTACCTGGACGTTGATGTCGTGCAGCGCGGTGAAGTCGCCGAATTTGACGACGATGTTATTGAGCCGGATCACAGTGGCATTCCTTCCTCTCTTTTGCAGGGACTGTGGGTGGTTGGCGGATATTTTCGGAAAATACGAAGTATGGCGAGCCGCGGGGGCTCGCCATACAGGATTTCAAGGTGACGGAGAATTACTCAGCCTTCTGCGTCAGGGTCGCCCAGTCGAGATTGTCCCAATCGGGCTCGGCAGGAGCGTTGCTGGCATCGGCCCAGTAGAAGCCGAGGTTGGTCATGATGTTCGTCCACTCGGAGCTGTGGGCAGCGACGTAAGCGGCGTAGGTCATGTCGGTGCCTTCCACGGTCGTGAGGGCGAAGTTCTTGATGAGGTAGATCTCGGGGACGTCGGAGCCGTAGACCAGCTCAACAGCACCCTGGTTGCAGGGGAAGGAGTCGAACTCTTCGGCCCAGGCAGCCTGGGTCTCGGCGGAGCCGAACCACTCGGCGAACGCCTTGACGGCTTCGGTCTCTTCCTCGGTGCGGCCTTCCTTGTTCAGGATGCCGATGTACTCGGCGATGTAGTAGGTGCCGTCGTCGATGTCAACGAGCTTCCAGCAGTCGGTGATGGGGTGCTCGGAGCCTTCCGCCGCGGCGTCCAGCTTGCCGTAGAGAGAAGAGGAGTAGAACGAGGACACGGCAACGTCGCCCTTGTTCAGAGGATCAAAGCCGTACTTCCAGTCGTCGCCGCCGAACTTGCCCTCGGCGCAGTACTTCCACAGGGTCTTCCAGCCATCGACGGAGATGCCGCCGGCGGGAGAAGCGGGATCGGTGAAGGGGTAGAGCATGGCGGAGTTGATGTTGGCGTTGGTCGTGCCGCCGACCTTGTTCTGGCGGTACCAGGTGTAGCCGCTGTCAACGACGTCGGCCCAGTGCGCAAAGTGCAGCTCTTCGCCGTTGGTGCCGAGCTCGTCGGTACGGTAGAGCATGAGGACGTTCTGGATGACGAGGCCGTAGGCCTGGCCGTCATACTTGTATTCGCCGACTTCTTCCGCCCAGGACGGAGTCCAGTCAACGAGGGACAGGTTCTCGTAGACGCCGTCCACGACCTGGCCCCAGCGGGTCTCGTTCAGACCGAAGAGGATGTCGCCGTCCTTCTTCTCGTTGGCAGCCTGGATGGCGGCCGTGTCGCCGGAGATGACACTGTTGTCGTCAATGCTGATGGTGAAGCCGGCTTCCTTCGCCTCGTTCACGAGCCACGTGGTGCGCTCGGTGGAGTTGGAGTTGGAGTAGATGCGGATGGTGTAGCCGGAGTA
>ERZ825896.908-NODE-908-length-35884-cov-8.163555_pt1 | contig 35884 bp, 29 predicted proteins | sample MGYA00519858_ERZ825896 | MGnify/ENA primary metagenome ERZ825896 (study PRJEB31778, sample SAMEA3449214) | human gut metagenome | biome: human gut; feature: human-associated habitat; material: faeces | place: United Kingdom | collected 2010/2012 ...
CTTATTATCCGCACCCAAAAAGTTGCATTTATAAGTTGAACTCAAGAAACAATAAAAACCATACGCACAATGAATTTTCTCAAGACTTTTCTGGCGGGGGTGCTGGCCTTCGTGGTCGGATGCTTCCTCGTCTGCTACATCGGCATGATGCTGCTGGTGAGCATGGCCGGTCTGGCGGGCTCCTTCGAGAAGGCGGTCTCGGTTCCCGACGGCTCGATTCTCGAAATCAACCTCGACGAGACCATCACCGACTCGCCCGCAACGAATCCTCTGGCCGAGTTTGACTTCGCGACGATGACCTCGCGTCACTCGCTGCCCGTCCTCAAGGCGATGGGCGCCATCGAGGCCGCGGCCGCCGACAGCCGCATCCGCGGCATCTACCTGCGCCTCAACGGCGCGGGCGGCATCGCCGGTTCGGCCCTCATGGAGGAGCTGCGCGGCGCGATTGCCGACTTCCGGCAGAGCGGCAAGTTCGTCGTCTCCTACAACGAGGTCTACAACCAGGGGGCCTACTACCTCGCCTCGGTGGCAGACAGCGTATACCTCCACCCCGAAGGGGGGATGGACTGGTCGGGTCTGGCCTTCAACCTCACCTTCTACAAGGGGCTGCTCGACAAGCTGGACCTCCACGCCGAGGTCTTCCGTCCGACGGTCTGCAAGTACAAGAGCGCCGTCGAGCCCTACATCCTCGACCGCATGTCGGACGCCAACCGGCTGCAGATGCAGGAGCTGGTCAACTCCATCTGGGGAACGCTCGTGCGGGCCGTCTCCGACGCGCGCGGCATCTCGCCCGAGGAGCTCAACCGCATGGCCGACAATCTGGAGGTAGTGCTGCCCGAGGATGCCCTCGAGAAGGGGCTGGTCGACGGCCTGCTCTACGAGGACCAGATGAACGACGTCTTCGCCTCGTACGGCCTGGAGCCCGACGCCGAGGGCCACTACAGCTTCGTCACGCTGGGCGACTACGCCGCGCAGACGGGCTTCGGCGCAGCATCGAGTCTCTCGCAGCCCGCCGTGGCGGTGGTCTACGCCGACGGCTCGATTGTCGACGGCGAGGGCTACGAGCTGGACAAGATTTACGGCAACACGCTGGCCCGCACGCTGGCCGGGGTGCGCGCCGACGAGAGCGTCAAGGCGGTGGTGCTGCGGGTCAACTCGCCCGGCGGCAGCGCCCTGGCCTCCGACATCATCTGGCGTGAGCTGGAGCTGCTGCGCGCCGAGAAGCCCGTCGTCGTCTCGATGGGCTCCTATGCCGCCAGCGGCGGATACTACATCTCCTGCCCGGCCGACGCCATCGTCTCCGACCGGCTGACGCTCACGGGCTCCATCGGCGTCTTCGGCATGTACCTCTACACGCCCGACGCGCTGAAGAACAAGCTCGGCATCACGCTTGACGGCGTGAAGAGCAACCGCTCGGCCGGCATGGGCTCCATCTCGCCGCTCACGCCGGCGGAACGCGCCTCCATCATGCGCGGGGTCGACAAGGTCTACGCCACCTTCACGGGCAACGTCGCCCAGGGGCGCAACCTGCCGCTGGAGCGCGTGCTGGAGATTGCCGGCGGCCGCGTATGGTCGGGTGAGGATGCCCTCGACATCGGTCTGGTGGACGGCATCGGCGGTCTGCGCGAGGCGATTGCCCTGGCGGCCGACAAGGCGGAGCTGGGGGGCGACTTCCGCGTCAAGGAGGTTGTCGAGCAGCCCGAGGGTCTCTGGGCGCTCCTCTCGGAGCTGGGTGTGAGCGTGCGGCAGCAGATGCTCCGCTCGGAGCTCGGCGGCATGATGAAGGAGTACCGTCAGGTGCAGGAGCTCACCTCGCAGCAGGGCGTGTTGATGTACTGCCCGTGGCAGCCCGAGTGGCGGTAGCGGCTCCGGAAGCAGTGGTCCCGGCGGCCCCGGAAGCGGGTGCTGCGCGGTGACAGCGGCGGCTGCATGGCGGTGGCCCGAAGAGGGTCCCGGCGGCGCAGAGGTGGCCCGGGAAGGGTCCCCGCGGCAGTGGCCCCGAAGCGACGGCCGTGCAGGCGGCCCGGGTGCTGCACGGTGACAGCGGCGGCTGCGTGGCGGCGGCCCGGGTGCTGCGCGGTGACAGCGGCGGCGCGGCTGCGCAGGAAAGGCCCCGCAGCGCGGAAGCAGGCAGCAGGAGCCGGAACGGGTTCCGCAGCGGGTGCCGGGGGTGTGACTGCCCCACAGATAAGGGAGGGAGAAAAGTCGGCGAAGGCTTTTCTCCTTCCGTTTTTTATGCGTAACTTTGTTCGCTATGGCAACAATCAGACTTACCAAGGAGTTCTCCTTCGAGGCGGCGCACGCCCTCGAGGGATACGACGGCGCCTGCCGCGAGATTCACGGCCATTCGTACCGTCTTTTCGTGACGGTCAAGGGGCGCCCCTGTGCGGATGAGTCGCACCCCAAGTGCGGCATGGTGATGGATTTCGGCGATTTGAAGCGCATCGTGGGCGAGGAGGTCGTTTCGCGCCTCGACCACGCCTTCGTGCTGCGCCGCTCGCCGGCCAACGAGGCGCTCGCCCGGCTGCTCGGCGAGCGGTTCCACCGTCTGGTCGAGGTCGACTACCAGCCCACGTGCGAGAACATGCTCGCCGACTTCGCCGCCCGCATTGCGCGGCGGCTCCCCGCCGGTGTGGAGCTCCATGCCCTCCGGCTCCACGAGACGGCCACCTCCTTTGCCGAGTGGTACGCCGAGGACAACCGCTGAGGCGCCGGGGGTGCCGGGTGCCGGTGCCGGTAAGGGGGTGAGGCCCGCGATGTTGAGGGGTTGAGGTGCCGTGTGCCGGGCGCCGAGGTCGAGAAAACGGGATGCCGGGTCGTTGAGGTGTCGGGCCGTTGAGGGTTCGGACAAATCGGACCGGGCCGCGTGCCGGAAATCGGGTGCCGGGTGGCGTGTGTCGGACGTTGTGCCGCGTATGCCGCTCCCCCATTCCGAACCGCCGCAAACGCTGCCCCGCCCAAACCTCCGCGAACCGCCCGAGCCGCCCGCCCCGCCCAAAGCGCCGCCACTCTCCGCCCGCTGCGCCGACGGTTGAAGGTCGAGGGTCGGTCCGCCGCCCTGTCGCCCGCCACTCCCCGCCCCGCCGACGGTTGAAGGTCGACGGCCGGTCTGCCCGCTGCCCTGCCGCCCGCCGCGATACGACGAATGAAACAAAATCGGAAAATGCGATGAAAAAGCTCTTTCTGGTCGATGCATACGCATTGATATTCAAATACTACTACGCCTTCCTGGGGCGTCCGATGCGCAACCGCGCCGGAATGAACACCTCCGTCGTCTTCGGATTCGTGAAGTTCCTGCGCGACATCCTCAAGCGCGAGCAGCCCGACCTGCTGGGGGTTGCCTTCGACCCCAAGGGGGGCAGTTTCCGCCGCGAGCTCTACCCCGCCTACAAGGCCAACCGCGCAGAGACGCCCGAGGATATCCTCCTCTCGGTCCCCTACGTCAAGCGGGTGCTCGACGCCATGTGCATCCCCGTGCTCGAGGTCGAGGGGTTCGAGGCCGACGACGTCATCGGCACGCTGGCCCACAAGGGGGTCGACGCGGGCTACGAGGTCTACATGGTGACCCCCGACAAGGACTACGGACAGCTCGTGCGCGACCACTGCGTCATCTACAAGCAGAAGGGCTCCGACGGCATCGAGATTGTCGACCGTGAGGCGATTCGCCTCAAGTACGGCATTGACGACCCCGTGCTCGTGCGCGACATCCTGGCGCTGTGGGGCGACGCCTCGGACAACATCCCCGGCGTGCCGGGCATCGGCGAGAAGGGGGCCTGCAAACTGGTGCAGGCGTGGGGCGACGTGGAGAACATCCTGCGCAACGTCGACCACATCGCCGGAAAACAGGGCGAACGCATCGCCTCGTGGCGCGACAACCTGCTGCTGGCCAAGCGGCTGACCACCATCCGGCTGGATGTTCCCATCGACTTCCGCCCCGAGGAGCTGACCCTCTGCGAGCCCCATGTCGACCAGCTGCGGGCGCTCTTCGCCGAGCTCGACTTCAGGGCCTTCATGAACGATTTGCGGAACCTCTCGCCCGCCGAGCCTCTGTCGGACGCCCCCCGTCAGGAGGCGCAGACGCAGCTGGCCGAGGTGGCGCGCGCCAAGTCGGCCGCCGCCCGCAAGGCCGCGCTGGCGGGTCAGGGCGACCTCTTCGCCGCTCCGGCCGCGGGTGCGGATACGGGTGCAGGTGCTGCGGCAGGAGCCGCAGGTGCAGGGAGCGCCCAAACGGTCGGTGCCACCGGAACAGCCGGGAGTGCCGGAACAGCCGCCGCCGGTGTTGCAGCAGGAGCGGGTGCCGGAATGGCCGGAGCCTCCTCCCCTGCCGGAACTGACTCTGCGGCCGGAGCGCTCTCCCCCGCTGCCGAGGGAACGGATGCCGATGCCGGAGCGGCCGCCGGGAGTGCGGAGGCAGATGGCGCGGCGGAGGCCGAACCCATGGCCACGGCGCTGACGACGCCCCACGAATATCAGCTCGTCGAGAGTGCGGAGGCGCTGCGCGGGGTGGTCGAGAAGCTGCTCGGCGCGACGGAGTTCTGCTTCGACACCGAGACCACGGGCCTCGACCTCTTCAACGACCGCATCGTCGGCCTCTCGCTCGCCGTCGAGCCCCACCGCGCCTGGTACGTCCCCTTCACGCCCGGGGTGGAGGCGGAGTATGCCGCCATCATCCGCCCCCTCTTCGAGTCGGAGCAGATTGCCAAAATCGGCCAGAACATCAAGTTCGACCTCATGGTGCTGCGGCGGCTGGGCGTCGCCCTCCGCGGCCGCCTCTACGATACGATGATTCTCCACTACCTGCTCGACCCCGAATCGCGCCACAACATGAACGCCCTGGCGGAGCGCTACCTCAACTACCGCCCCATCGAAATCGAGACGCTCATCGGCCGCGGGGCCCGTCAGCTGACGATGGACCAGGTGGCCGTCACGCGCGTGGCGGAGTATGCCGCCGAGGATGCCGACATCACGCTGCAGCTCAAGCAGTGCCTCTGGCCCGAGGTGGTGCGCGAGGGGCTGCAGCACCTCTATGCCGAAATCGAGGAGCCGATGATTGCCGTGCTGGCCGACATCGAGACGGCCGGCGTGCGGATTGACACCGCGGCGCTGGCCGACTACGCCGTCGAGCTGCGCGAACGGCTCGCAACCCTCGAGCAGGAGATTCGCACGCTGGCCGAAGAGCCGGCGCTCAACATCAACTCGACGCGCCAGCTGGGCGAGGTGCTCTTCGGCAAGCTGCGCATCGCCGAGAAGCCCAAGATGACCCGCACGAAGCAGTTCTGCACCGACGAGGAGTATCTGCAGGGCTTTGCCGGCAAGTACCGCATTGTCGCCGCCGTGCTCGAGTACCGCGGCGTGAAGAAGCTGCTGTCGACCTACGTCGAGGCGCTCCCGCAGCTGGTCAACCCCCGCACGGGGCGCATCCATACGTCGTTCAACCAGGCGGTGACGGCCACCGGGCGCCTCTCGTCGACGAATCCCAACCTGCAGAACATTCCCGTGCGCGACGAGCTGGGGCGCCGCATCCGCCGCGCCTTCATCCCCTCGGACGACGACCACCTGCTGCTCTCGGCCGACTACAGCCAGGTCGAGCTGCGGCTGATGGCCCACCTCTCGGGCGACGAGTCGCTCATCGCCGCCTTCGAGCACGGCGAGGACATCCACGCCGCCACGGCCGCGCGCCTCTTCCACAAGGAGCTCGACGAGGTGACCCCCGAGGAGCGGCGGCGGGCCAAGACGGCCAATTTCGGCATCATCTACGGCATTTCGGCCTTCGGGCTGAGCCAGCGGCTCGAGATTCCGCGCAAGGAGGCACGGGAGCTTATCGAGGGCTATTTCGCCACCTATCCCGGGGTGAAGGCCTACATGGAGCGGGTGGTCGAGCAGGCGCGCCGCGACGGCTTCGTATCGACGATTTTCGGCCGGCGGCGCTATCTGAACGACATCAATTCGCGCAACGCCGTGGCGCGCGGTCTGGCCGAGCGCAACGCCGTCAACGCCCCGATTCAGGGCTCGGCGGCCGACATCATGAAGATTGCGATGATTGAGGTGAGCCGCCGCTTTGCGGCCGAGGGCATCCGCTCGAAGGTGATTCTGCAGGTGCACGACGAACTGGTGGTCGACCTGCTGCGCGAGGAGCAGGAGCGCGTCACGCGCATCGTCACCGAGGCGATGGAGTCGGCCGCGCGGCTGCGCGTGCGGCTGGTGGTCGAGTGCGGCGTGGGGAAGAACTGGCTCGAGGCGCACTGACGACGAGGGTGAAGCGAAAGAGGCTGCACCTGTATATCCTGAAAAACCCCGTCTGCTTCTCTTGCAGACGGGGTTTTTGTCTGGCCGGCCGAGGCTCCGGCGGGGGGCAGTCTTCCGTGTTTGCCCTCCTTCCGAGTGTATCGGGGGCGCCGGACGGGCCGGGCGCTTCGGAAGAGCCGGAGGGGGCGGGGTTTCCGGGTGCATCCGGGTGCATCCGGGCGCCTTGGGGAGTCTCTTTTTCGGGCGGGCCGGCCTCAGGGGTGCGGGGTCGCCGCGCAGGGAGCGCCTCAGAACGAGACGCCGACGCGCAGGCCGAAGCCGCCGATGTTGTCAAGCGTGTAGCCCAGCACCTCGCTCGAGTTGGTCGCGATGCTGTAGAAGGCCGCCACGTGGAAGCCCAGCCGGTAGTCCGGGCGCGGGAAGATGCTCACACCCACCTCGGGCGAGAAGTAGAAGCCCCACGAATCGGAGTACTGCTTGACCGTGTAGTAGTAGGAGGACATCTCGGCGTAGCAGGCGCCGATTTTCGTGCCCACGTAGGGCTGGAGGACGCTCTCGGGCAGGAAGACGTAGCGGCTCGCAACACCGAACGGCAGCTGGAAGAGCGCGTGCTTCTGGGCGGCCGTCAGCGCCGAGTTGCCCGTCGGGTAGATGGTCTGGCGCGGGATGGACTGCAGGTTGGTCTGGTAGTTGATGAACAGACCCACGGCCATGCGCGGGCAGAAGTAGTAGCCGCCCTCGAAGTTCATGCCCCACCCCGAGGCCTTGTCGGCGAAGAGGCCGCTGCCCACGGGGAAGTTGCTTTGCCAGTCGATGTTCATGTAGGTGTTGGGGAAGAGCTGCGCCTTGCCCGGCAGCGTCAGTACGAAGAGCCCGGTTGCGAGCAGCAGGAGTTTTATGGTTTTCATGGTCTCATGCGTTTTTTAGATGGTTATTGTGCCAGATAGGGGGATTGTACGAAGGCCTGGTTCAGACCGTCGACGGTGCGCTGCAGGTTGAGCTCGTCGTCCGCGGTGAGCAGCCCGCCCAGGAAGCAGTCCCAGACGACGGGGAGCTGCTTGCTGCCCGCGTCGGCGTCGCCCTCGAGGTTGACCATCTCGACCAGCAGCGAGCCGGTCCGGTAGCCGTAGAGCACCGGATAGGGGTAGTACCACCCCAGCCAGTCGCCCCAGTAGCCCGGGCCCCAGTAGTAGGGGTAATAGCCCCACCAGTAGGGGTAGTTGTAGCCTACGTAGTAGGTCACGCGGCTCACGTAGCTCAGCTGGAGGCCCAGCTGTGCCGCGGCCTTGTCCTCCACGCGCGTGTAGTTGCGTGCGTCGAGGTTGTCGACCACCGTGGCGATGAGCTGCTGTGCGTCGGCATCCTTCCAGTATTCGGCCTTGTCGGTGTTGCCGATGAGCAGGATGCTGTCGGGGATGAAGTAGGTGTCGAAGGAGGCGAAGTCGGTCCCCTCGTCGTAGGCCGTGTAGACCAGGTTGTCGTTGTTGAGCCCCGATGCGGAGGGCTCCTTCTGACACGAAGCGGCTGCAATGCCCAGGAGAGCAACCGCAAGGATTCGGAAAATTCGAACGCTCATGACATTTTGATTTTTATGGTTTGTTGACTGTCGATGCCGGGGGTTCAAATACTGTTCCACTCGAGCGGGGAGCGCGTCGGCGGACCGAATCTGCCGCAAAGAGGTTTTTTCGTGCCGGCGGTGCGGGGTGCGGCGGTGCGTTGCGGGGACTTTTCGGCGGGGAAAGGGCGGAGCGGAAGGTTCCGGGGCCGGGGCCGGCTGCGGGCGGGAAAGAGGCTGAATCGGAGGGGCGTGCCGGTGTGCGGCGGGGAAAGCAGCAGACGGGCGGGAAAAGGATGGAAGATGGGCGATGGAAGCGGCGGCTGGAAGCAAAAAAATCCGGAGGGCGCATGTCGCTCTCCGGATTTTTTTATGATAAGGAATCTGCGGATAAACCGGGCCGCCCCGGTCGTTCTGCCGCCGTTCTGCCGCCGTCCGGGCCGCCGAACTGCGGTCCTCGCCGCCTCGGCTCTTGGTCGTCCTTCCGCCTCCGCCTCCGCTGTCTTTCTGCCCGGCCTTTCTGGCCCCCCCGCTATCTGTAGCGGTGCGAGATAAGGGTCATGAACTCCTCGCGCGTGCGGTGGTCCGAAAGGAAGATGCCCGTGAAAGCCGAGGTCGTCGTCGCCGAACCCTGCTTCTCGACCCCCCGCATCTGCATGCACATGTGGCTCGCCTCGATGACCACCGCAACCCCCATCGGGTGGAGCGCCTCCTGGATGCAGTCGCGTATCTGCACCGTCAGCCGCTCCTGGACCTGCAGCCGCCGCGCGAAGCACTCCACCACGCGGGCAATCTTCGAGAGCCCCGTGATGTAGCCGTTGGGGATGTAGGCCACGTGCGCGCGGCCGTAGAAGGGGAGCATGTGGTGCTCGCAGAGCGAATAGAGCTCGATATCCTTGACCAGCACCATCTGCTTGTACTCCTCGCGGAAGGTGGCCGAACGGATAATCTCCAGCGGGTCGGCCTCGTAGCCCTGCGTGAGGAACGACATCGCCTTGGCCACCCGTTCGGGGGTCTTGACGAGTCCTTCGCGCGCCGGGTCCTCGCCCAGCAGGCGCAGAATCTCGGCATAGTGGTGTTTGAGCTGCTCGAGCCGTTCGGCGTCGTAGCGCTCCTGCTTCAGATACCGTTTCTCTTCCATGTCTTCTTCTCTCTTACGTACTTACGTACGTGCGTGTGCCCCCGCCGCCGCGCCTCAGGGGCGCGAAGGGGGCGCTAAGATACCCTATTTTTCGATGGAATGCAAGTAGTCGGCCAGTTTGCGGACCGCGCGGGCGCGGTGCGAGACGGCGTTCTTCTGCTCGGTGGTCATCTGGGCGAAGGTGCGGTCGTAGCCGTCGGGGATGAAGAGCGGGTCGTAGCCGAACCCCTCGCTCCCCTGCTCGTGGTCGATGATGCGCCCCTGGACCACCCCCTCGAAGAGGTGCTCCTCGCCGCCGAGGAGCAGCGAGATGACCGTGCGGAAGCGCGCCCGGCGGTTCGTCTGCCCCTCGAGGTTGCGGAGCAGCAGGCGGTTGTTGGCCGCGAAGTCGTGGCCGTCGGTGGCGTAGCGCGCCGAGTGGACCCCCGGGGCGCCCCCCAGCGCCTCGACCTCGAGCCCCGTGTCGTCGGCAAAGCAGTCGAGGCCCGTGCGTGCGTGGAGGTAGTGGGCCTTCTGCGAGGCGTTGCCCTCGAGCGTCGGCTGCTCCTCGGGAATCTCCTCGTCAACGCCGCAGCCGTGCGGCGTCACAAGCTCGAACGTGGGGCCCAGGACGGCCTGCACCTCCTTGAGCTTGTGGGCATTGTTGGTTGCAAAGAGTATTTTCATCGCTGTCAGTGGTTCGGGGTACAAAGGTAACTATTTTTCGGAAAATTCGGCCTCGTAGCGGCGGCGGAAGATGTACTCCAGCTCGCGCATGGCGCGCGGGAACTCCGCACGGTCGTAGCGGGCGGCGACCGTCGCCCCGTCGAGGACGTAGAGGTCGTCGCAGAGCTCCGCGAGCGGCTCCATCAGGTGGGAGGTGACCAGAAGCGTGGCCCCCTCGGCGCGGCGCCGCGCGAGCAGCTGCCGGGCGGCGTAGAGGCTCTCCATGTCGAGTCCGTTGAAGGGTTCGTCGAGCAGCACCACCTCCTTGCGCTGCATGAGCACCGAGGCGAGGGCCAGCTTGCGCTTCATGCCGGTCGACAACCGTTCGACGGGCTCGTCGGCCGGCAGGGCGAAGAGGCGGATGTAGGGCTCGGGGTCCGACGAGGGGTGGTAGTGGGCCGTCAGCTCCAGCAGGTCGCGGCCGGTCATCCCCTCGTAGAGGGGCACCTCGGTCTCGAGCAGCACCATTTCGCGGCGGTTGAGCGGGCGGCCGTTGCGGCTCACGGAGCCCGACGCGGGGCGCAGCAGCCCGTAGAGGGTGCGCAGCAACGTGGTCTTGCCGGCGCCGTTGATGCCGGCGATGCCGTGGATGGCACCCTGGGTGAGGTGCATGTTGAGGCCGCGGAGGATGTCGCGTCCGCCGAGGCGTACGGTGAGGTTATCGACTGTAATCATGGAGGTAACGGTTGAGGTTGCGCTCGGCGCGCAGGCCGTAGCGGACAAGCAGCACGAGCGAGACGGGCAGCAGCGGCGGCAGCAGGAAGCCGATGAGGCCGAAGAGCATGACCGTCGAGGCGACGGGGCGCGGCTCGTCGGGGTCGTAGAGGGCGTATTTGGCCAGCACGGCGTAGAGCAGCACGAGCGTCGAGAAGGCGAGCCAGAGGGCTGCGACCCAGGCTGCGCGGGGGTGCAGGAGTGCGGCGGCGAGGGCGAAGGGGGCCGTGGCGAGGAGGTAGTTGCGCAGCGCCTCGAAGACCTTGCGGGCCAGCAGGCGGCCGCTCTCCAGCTCGGGGAGGAGCAGCAGGGCGAGGGGTTCGTTGCGGGTGTAGCACTCGACGGCGGCCAGTGCCGTGAAGCCCAGGTAGATGAAGCTCCAGTAGGGGACGGCGGCCAGAAGGAGCGCCCCGAGGGCCAGCAGGAGCGTGGCGATGCGGTGGCGGCGCAGCGTGGCGCACCACTCGGGCGACCAGCCGAGCCAGCCGATGCGCAGCAGGCTGCGGTGGCGCAGGGCGGCGCCGCGGCGGGGAAGCAGGGCGGCCGTCGGTGCGGCGGCCTGGAGAACCAGGGCGTGCCAGGGGTGGCCGGCGGCGAGGAGCAGCAGCGAGGCGGGCAGCAGCAGCAGGTGGCAGTCGTACCACGCCCCGAGGCGCGGGCGGCGCAGCAGGAGGTTCATCAGCAGCGTGTCGCGGCGCGTGAGCTGGAAGCGCACCACAAGGGCGGCGGCGATGAGGGCGGCCCAGAGGGGGTGTGCGGCGGCTACGGCGAAGAAGAGGGCGGCGATGCCCGCCGCGAAGAGGAGCACCACCGGGAGGAACCACCCCACGCTGCGGAGCCAGCGTGCGGCCAGCCGCAGCCGGAGCCTGCCGAGCGAGAGGTCGGAGCGGAAGAGGGGCGTGTCGGGCGTTGCGGGGGTTGCCGGAGCTGGGGGCGCTGCCGGAGCTGGGGGCGCTGCCGGAGCTGGGGGCGCTGCGGGAGCTGCGGGGTTGGAGGGCGCTGCCGGGTCCGAAGGCGCCGCCGGGACCGGGGAGTTGGCCGGAGCGGAAGCGCTGGCCGGGGCATTTGCAGCCGGGGCTGTCTCCCGGGTAGCCGGGGCGGCGGATTTAACGCTCGGTGCCGAGGTGTTTGCGGCCGGGGCTGTTTCCCGGGCGGACAGGGCCGGGGCGGACGGTCGGATGGTCGGGGTCGGTTCCTGGGCGGCGGATTTGGCGGCCGGGGCCGGTGTCGGTTCCGTTTCCGGGGCGACGGTGGATATGTCGGGTGTGGGGCTCTTCATGGCTTACTTGACCACTTCGAGCTGCTCGAGGCGGTGGTCCACCACAATCTTGTCGATGATGGTCTTCACCAGAATGTCCATCTCCGACCCCTCCGTATAGTCGGCCGGGCAGACGTGGCTCACGCGGTTGTCGTGGATGAGCGAGCCCAGCTCGCGCCGCGCGCCCTTCTGCTCGGGGTTGTAGACCGCAATGGAGTGGCCCCCCGAGCTCTTGACCAGCCGCATGCAGGGGATGTCGGTGGTGCCGTCGCCCACGTATATCATCCGCTTGAAGGGGACCGGACGCTCGTTCTCGGGGATGTAGCGGTTGACCAGCTTCGAGTCGAAGACCGACTCGACCCCCTTGTTGATTTTGAAGATGAACTGCGTCTTGTTGGTATAGTTGACCGCCACGGCGGGCCAGTAGGCGATGCCGTCGACGTCGTAGAGGAACGAGCAGGCGTAGATTTTGCGGAACTCGTGGGCGATTTCCGTCCCCTCGATAATCTCCTTGAGCCCCGAGGAGTTGATGTAGTGGAGGATGCGCACGCCGTGCCGCTCGCCGTAGCGGTTGATGCGGCCGAACCAGTCGCGCACGCCCGGATAGAGCGAGACGCGCCGCCCCGACTCCTGGAAGGCCTCGCGGCGCAGCGAGAGCCCCTTGGACTTCGCCTCCTGAATCATGCGGGCCATGTAGGTGAGCACCATGTCGGCATCCTGCTCCTCGGCCAGCGAGTTGGCCTCCGACCAGAACTCCTTGTTGCTCTTGCCCACGGCCGGAATGAAGTCATACTCTTGCATGTTGCCGGGCGAGAGCGTGCCGTCGAAATCGTAAATCAGGGCAATGGTGATGCTTGTCTGTTCCATGGCTGCATGTGTTTTGGGTGCGGGCGCCGGGTGGCTCCTTCCGGGCTCCTCCGGTTCTCTTTACGGGCTTTTCCAGTGCCGGCCCGGGCATTTCCGGTGCTCCGTTTGGGCTCCTCCGGTGTCCTTTGCGGGTCCTTTCGGTTGTCGGCCCGGGCGTCGGGACCCCGGAGGGACGCAGGGCGCACGTACAATGTCCAAATATACGGAAAAAATCGCTACATTTGTGTGAACGAACCCGTAAAAGAGAACAGATACCATGGAATTCAAGACTTTGCTCGAAAAACGCCGCAGCGTGCGCAAGTTCGCGCCCACGGCCGTGCCCTCCGAGGTGGTCGACCGGCTGCTTGCCGAGACCCTCGGAGCCCCCTCGTCGCGCAATTCGCGCTCGACGCGGCTGCTCGTGGTCGACGACCCCGAGGTGGTGGCCCGCATGGCCTCGATGCGCGACTACGGCTCGGCCTTCATGAAGGGGGCGCCGCTGGCCATCGTCGTGCTGGGCGACACGGCCTGCAGCGACCTGTGGCGCATCAATGCCGCCATCTCGGCGACGGTGCTCCACCTGGCCTGCGTCGACGAGGGGCTCGCCTCATGCTGGGTCCACATCGACGGACGTCCCCGTCTCAAGGCGGAGCCTCAGGGGGAGTCGGCGGCCGACTATCTGCGGACGTTCCTCCCCATTCCCGAGGGGTGCGAACCGCTCTGCGCGCTGGCCATCGGCTATTCGGACTTCGTGCCGGCGCCGCTGCCCGAGGCCGACGACAGCAGCCGCATCATCCGCCTCTGAGCCGGGGCACCGGGGCGGTCGGAGCGGCCCGGGGACGCTGTGTTGAGGAGCTGCCGGAAGACCGGGACAGCGTTGTATTGCCCGGCCGTGCGCTTCGGGCGCCTGACGGGATACTCCCCTGCCGGTACGCACGGGCGGCATCTATTATCGAAAACAGGAGCCGACCTCACCATGAGGTCGGCTCCCGTTTTGTCCGCTTCTGTCGGAGGCTCCGGCGGCGCTCTCCCCTATCGGTTGAGCACCGGCTTGATGTCCTTGATGCGCAGCTGCGTGGTGACGTTGCCCCGGTAGTGGTTCTCGACAATCTGGTAGCAGACGTCGATGGGACGCCCCGAACGGCACCACTCGTAGTGCGTCGGCTGCTGGAAGGCGATGGTTTGCATCGTCGTGTTGGGCTTCTGCCGCTGCATGAGGTCCATGCGCAGGTGCTCGCAGTCCATCCCCACCAGCTTCACCTCGCCGTGGTTGATGACCCCGTAGGTGACGAAGACCGGCGCCGTGTTGCCCGGCCCGAAGGGCTGGAAGCGGTTGAGCGCCGCACGGAACGCCGGCGTGATGTCCGAGAAGAGCAGCTCGCTGTCGATGTCCAGCTGGGGGACGAGCATCTGCGGGTCGATGTTCTCCTCGACGAAGGCGTTGAACCGCCGCGTGAACTCCTCGACATTCTCGGGCTTCATCGTGAGCCCCGCGGCGTAGGTGTGGCCGCCGAAGTTCTCCAACAGGTCCGAGCACGACTCGACCGCCTGGTAGAGGTCGAAGCCCGGCACCGAACGGGCCGAACCCGTCACGAAGCCGTTGCTCATCGTCAGCACCACCGTCGGGCGGTAGTAGGTCTCAATCAGCCGCGAGGCGACGATGCCCACGATGCCCTTCATCCACTTGGGGTTGTAGATGACGGTGCTCTTGCGCGCCTTGAGCTCGGGGTTGCGCTCGATGTAGTCGTGCGCCTCCTGCGTCACCGAGCGGTCAATCGACTTGCGGTCCTGGTTGTAGGCGTCGATGACGTTGCCGAACTCCTGGGCCACCCGCTCGTTGCCCTCGATGAGCAGCTCGACGGCGGCATGGCCCCCCGAGGGCGAGGCGTTCTCGTCGTTCTCGTCCATGCGCATGCGCCCGGCGGCGTTGATGCGCGGCCCGATTTTGAAGACGATGTCGTCGATGGTGATGTTGTGCTTGTCCAGGCCGCAGATTTTGATAATCGAGAGCAGCCCCTTCGACGGTTCGCGGTTGAGGTTGATGAGCCCGTAGTGGGCCAGAATGCGGTTCTCCCCCACCAGCGGCACGATGTCCGAGGCGATGCTCACCACCAGCAGGTCCATCAGCGGACGAATCTGCTCGAAGGGCATGTGGTTCTTCTGGGCATAGGCCTGAACCAGCTTGAAGCCCACCCCGCAGCCCGACAGCTCGTCGAAGGGGTAGGTGCAGTCGACCCGCTTGGGGTCCAGTACAGCCACGGCCTGCGGTATTTCGTCGGCCGGGAGATGGTGGTCGCAGATGATGAAATCCACGCCTTTCTGCTTCGCATAGACTACTTTTTCCGTGGCTTTGATGCCACAGTCCAACGCGATGATGAGTCCTACGCCCTTGCGGGCCGCATGGTCGATTCCCTTGATGGATATGCCGTAGCCTTCGGTATACCGGTCGGGAATGTAGAACGTCAGGTTCTTGTGTCCGATGTGGCGGAGGAACTTGTAGACCAGCGCCACGGCCGTGCAGCCGTCGACGTCGTAGTCGCCGTAGACCATGATTTTCTCATGGTTGCGGACGGCCTGCTCGACGCGCGCGACCGCCTTGTCCATGTCCTTCATCAAGAAGGGGTCATGGAGGTCGGCCAGGCTCGGTTTGAAGAACTTCTCAGCCTTCTCAAGTGTGTCTATGCCTCTCTGTACGAGTAGATTCGCCAGCACGGGAGAGAGCTTCAGCGCCGATGCGAGCATCGCTACCGTCGCGGGGTCTCCCTGCGGTTTCACTACCCATCGTTTTTCCATGGGCATACGTTCTGTTATTTATATATTTCAACATTCAATATCTCACTTAAGCTCTTCGCGACGAGGGCTTTGACCTCCTCCATCGCAATCGTGCGGCCGGTTTCGCGCTCGAGCGACGTGGCGCCCCGGTCGCGGAATCCGCACGGATTGATGCGCTCGAACCACCTCAGGTCGGTCGATACGTTGAGCGCGAAGCCGTGCATGGTTATATAACGGGACGAGCGCACTCCTATTGCACAGAGCTTGCGCGTCGGGCCGTCGGCCGCCGTGCCGATGCACCGGGCGGCTCCCTCCGCTGCGTCCTCTTTTGCGGTTGCTGCGTCCTCCGTTGCGGTTGCTGCGTCCTCCGTTGCGGTCGCTGCGCCTTCGGTTGTTGTTGCTGCGGCCTCCGTTGCTGTTGCGGCTGCCGGGGCGGCTCCGTAGTCGGTGCCGGCTCCGAGCCAGACGCCCGAAGCGCCGGCGATGCGACCCGTGCGGAGGCCGTAGTGCGCCGCCACGCGGATGACGCACTCCTCGAGCGCCTCGATGTAGGCGCGCAACCCGATGCCCAGCCGCTCGAGGTCGAGAATCGGATAGACGACCAGCTGCCCCGGACCGTGGAAGGTGATGTCGCCTCCGCGGTCGATGTGGTAGAATTGCGCCCCGAGCCGCTCGAGCATTTCGCGCCCGACGAGCAGGTTCTCGGCATGGCCGCTCTTGCCCAGCGTATAGACCGGCGGATGCTCGACCAGCAGCAGCGTGCCGACATCCTCTGCGTCAGCCTCGACTGCTTTGGCGGCCCCGGCCTGCGGCTTTGTTGTGGTGGTTCCGGCCAGCGATTCCGCTCCGGTCTGCTGCCCTTCTGCGGCTCCGGCGTGCTGCCCTCCGGCGGCTTTGGCCTGTTCGGCTGCCGCGGCGCTGCGGGCTGCACCCTTTGCTGCGAGCAGGGCGTCGAAGAACTGCCGCTGGAGGTCCCAGCAGCGGCCGTAGTCCATCGACCCGAGGTCGCGCAAACGGAGTTTCATCGCTACAAACTTTTCACACTGCGGAGTGCCTCCTCAGCCAGATACGACGACCGCACCAACGGCGCGCTCGCGCAGTAGCTGAATCCCATCTCCAGCGCTTGAAGTCTGTACCATTCGAATTTTTGGGGAGTTACGTACGCCGCTACGGGGTAATGCTCCAGCGTCGGTCGAAGGTACTGACCAAGCGTTACAATCTTCACACCCACATCGCGCAAATCGCGCAGGGTCTGCAATACTTCACCATCGCTCTCGCCAAGTCCTACCATCAGTCCGCTCTTGGTCGTGGCCCCCTGCCGGGCAAGGATGCGCAACGTTTCGAGGCTCGTACGGTAACGGGCCCGCGAGCGTACGACGGGAGTAAGTCGTTCGACGGTTTCGATGTTGTGCCCGATGATGTCGGGCCCGGATGCGACGATGGTGGCCAGATGTTCGGCCTGCGCATCCAAATCGGGAATAAGGAGCTCAATTGCGGCGCCGGGCACCTCCTTGCGGATGGCCTCGACGGTGCGGGCCCAGTGTTGGGCTCCGCCGTCCGGCAGGTCGTCCCGTGTGACGGAGGTAACGACGACATACCTCAGCTGCATGAGCCGTACGCTCTCCGCAACCTGCTGCGGTTCGGAGGGGTCGGGCGGTGCCGGATGTCCGGTCCGGGTGGCGCAGAAACGGCAGCCCCGCGTGCAGATGTCGCCCAGAATCATGAAGGTAGCCGTACGACGGCTCCAGCACTCGGCCTTGTTGGGGCAGAGTCCGCTGCTGCAAATCGTATGCAGTCCATGTTCCCGGACGATGCGCTGCACTTCGGCGTATTGGGCCGTGCGGTGAAGGCGAATCTTCAGCCAATCGGGTTTTTTCAGCACATCGACCTTGTTGTCATACAACTTCGGCATTTAAGTTCATTATTTTCCAATTGATGCAAAAATAAAAAAATAATCCATGAAAAGCAACAGAACGGCGGTGAAAGCGCTGCGTTCGGGGTGCGGAAAGTGTTCGGAAAGGGGCTTGGGGCCTTGTGCAGACGGGATTGCGGCGGCGAAAAAAAAGATGGAGGCCCGGGGTCCGGACGGGCGGCGGAGGGTCATTCGGGCGGATTGCCGCGGGGACTTGGGACGGATTGTTGCGGGAACTTGTGCCGGGTTGCCGCGGGGACTTCCGAGCGGTGACGCCGCGGTGTCAACAGGCGTCGTGCTGCGTTTGCGGGGTCCGGGCGGGCGGTGGAGCGGTGGAGCGAGCGGTGTTTCTGACGGCTGTGGGAACTTGTGCCGGGTTGCCGCGGGGGCTTCCGAGCGGCGGCGGCGCGGTGTTAACGGGACGCGTGTTGCGTTTGCGGGGTCCGGGCGGGTGAAAAATGGGAACCGGGGTGTGAAGCAGCTTTCAGCGGCAGGCAGCCGCGGGCCCGGGGATGTTTCCGGACGGCGGGTCTCCGGGATTGCGCGGTTGGGGTGGCTTGAGGGAAAAAAGCGCGAAGGGGCCGGCAGGAGCGGTCGGTTCGGCCGGAACAGCCGGAACAATCGGCGCGGTTGCTCCTTTGCGGGCCCAGGGCGGGGTGTTTCCGGTCGGCAGCTGAGTGAGGATGTTTCCGGGTGGCAGCGAAGCGGGGCGCCGGGTCTTCTGTGCGGATGTCCGCTGCGGAACGCAGAGCGGGCCAGCGGCGCGGTTGTGCCCTCCTCCTCCGCCGGGCTCTGGGCGGATGCTCGGAACCGGTACGTGCCGGGGCTGCGGGAACCGGGCGGCTTCGGAACCGATGACGTGTGTCGTCTGCCGGGGCAGCGGTCGGGCCGGAGTTGGGGTCGAGGAGGTGTGTTGTGTCGGGGTCGGCGGGGGCGTGTTTGGGCTGATGGGGTCGTGCCGCTATTGCGGGGTGTCGGACGGATTTGATGGGTGCGGAGGGTTGCAAAAAGGTTTGTGCCGACGGGGTGGCGACTTTTTTCGTTTGGTGCATCGGACCGATTCCGTTCCTGCGGTCAGGGCACAAAAAAAGGGGACCGCGTATACCTGCCGGTATCGGGGCCCCTCTGGTTAGGTTAGTTAGGTTAATGAGAAGCGGGAGATTCCCACGTTGTGATACACAAAGGTAAATCGATTTTTAGCGAAATCCAAATATTTTTCTTACAAAATTTACAATTTCCTCCCCTTGGATGCGATGATTTATAATTGAAATTTTTTAATTAGTGCAAAATTTGTAATTTTTTCAACTAATTCCGAACTCCGTTCTCAGCTCTTTGCAACGGGGCGAATCGCCGCTGTGCGGTCTGGGGCGGGGTTTTTCGGCCGTTTGGAAGGGACGAATCCGAGGGCGGGTGAGGCCGATTTGTTGCGTGCGGTTCGGGTTTCCGTTCCGCTTCGCTTCGGCAGCGGGATGGCCGATAGGGAGCTGGAGGGGTGAGGGAAGCGGCGGCCGGGGCTGGCGGTCGGTGGTATGGGCGCGGACGGGCGCGACAGTCTGGTGTCAGGCTGAGACCGGCGGGATGGAGGACAAACGAAACGGAGCTCCGGGGCCGGTGAGGCTTCGGGGCTCCGTCTTCGGAGGCATTTCCCGGTCTGGAGCGGGATGTGGGTTTCGGCCGTTCGTCCCGGCAGGAGCAGGGCCGGTGTGGACAAGGTACCGGGCTCTCCGCCGGCACGCCGTCCTGTCGTCCCGCCGTGCTGCCGTCCCGTCGTGCCGTCCGACCGATTTCTTCGGTCCGCTTCCCCGGTGCGTGTCTTTCCGGCGTGAGCCTTGGCGGCGGGCGGACCTCAGGTCGTGGCAGCTTCGGCCGGCTCCATAGCGGCGGGCTGAGGCTGTTTGCGGGCCGGAGTCTCGTGCGGCGCCTCACGGGGCGGCGTTCCGGCAGCGCCCGGCCGTGCGGAGAGCGCCTCCTCCGGCTGCGTGCGGGGCTGGCTGTCCCCCTCGGCGGCGCGGAGGTGGCGGCTGCGGTAGGCTGCCGGCGTCATGCGGTACTCCTTCTTGAAGAGCTTGATGAAGTGCGACGTGTTGGGGAAGGTGCACTCCACGCCTATCTCCGAGATGGACTTCGAGGTCGAGATAAGCAGCAGCCGCGAGTGCATCAGCCTCTGGCGGATGTACCACTTGTGGGGCGGCATCTCGAAGTGGCGCCGGAACTCCTTCTTGAACGAGGTGAGCGAGCGGTTGGTCAGCCGCGCCAGCTCCTCGATGGAGATATCCTTGAAGATGTGGTCGTAGACCGTCTGTTCGAAGTTCTCCTTGGCCGTGTCGATGTTGCTCAGCAGCTTGCTCTTGATGCAGCAGTCCTCGTGCGAGGCGATGAGGTAAATCAGCTCCGTCATCTTGATGCTCTCGGCGGTCTCGTCCTGCAGGAAGCTCTCGTCGCGCAGGTAGTTGTTCGTGTTGACGAAAAAGTTGCGCAGCGAGCTCCATGCGGGCATGGCGACGTGGGTGCGGTTGTGGCAGTTTTCGCACGAATGGTCGTTCGAGATGTTGAGTCCGTAGGTGATGTTCAGGTGGAGCAGGATGCGCTGCAGGTCGGCGGGCGTGTAGTAGAAGAGCACCTGCTCGAAGGGCTGGCCGTTTTCGGGGACGTTCTCCACGTAGTGGTGGCCGAGCCCCAGGTAGAAGACGTCGCCGCGGTTGAAGGCCTGGCGTTTGTCGCCGTCGTAGACATACTTCGTGCCGCGCAGGATATAGCCTATGGCGTAGCGTGAGAGGGCCAGCGACTGGATGCCGTTGTGAAGCGTTTCGACATACTTCACAATCATCGGCTGTTGGGCCGAGGGAGTTGTAGAATTCTTCATGCAGTAATTGTGTTTTTGGTTTCGGTGAACAGGAAGTTGCGTCTAGGTGTTCACCTCCAAATATACAATATAATATTTAATAAATAAAATAATAAATACTCTATTTGTGTCATAATGGGGCGAATAGGACCGAACGAGGTGCGAGGGGGTCCGAATCGGGTATCGGCGCAGCGGCGCAGGCGCTTGTGCAGGGCTCTGCGTGGGGCTTTGTGCGGGGTTCTGCGCGAGGGTGTGCGGGGGTATGCAGGGGTATGCGGAGGCGTCGAGTGTGTTGGAACAGGGCGGGTTGCGGGACGACTGCGGGGGGGAGTGTTGCGGCGGGAGGGCTATCGGGATGGAGGGCGGACGGGGTGGCGGGACGAAGGGGTGCGGGGGTGGTGGTTGTGGCGAGTTGCGGATGGCCTCTTGCGGGGTAGCTGCGGGACTGCTGCGGTAGGCTGGCCGGTTGTGGAGGCAGTTGGGTGCAGGCCGGGGCGGCGGTTGCGGGGACTTGCTGCGGGAGTGGTTGCTTCGGGGAAGGAATGCGTGGGGATTGCCGGTTTTGTTGCGGTATGGGGCGGCGGATGGATGTGGAGGAGTTGACCGGAAGGCGGGGTTTCTGTCCCCGGGGCGGGCTATCGGGATGGAAAGCAGACGGGGCACAGCGGCGGAAAGGGCGGTCGTAATGAAGGGGCGCGGGAGTGGACGTGGAGGTTGTCGGGAGCCGACAGCGGGGATAGCAGTGTGGATGGTTTGAGGAGTGTCCCGGGGCAGGGCGACAGTGGGGTCGTGCGGCCCTTTGCCGCGCGTTATGACCGGTTCTTTTTGTTGGGAGGAAGACCCTTTGCGGCGGTGTGCCCTTTTATCGGGAGTGGACCTTTGCAGCGATGTTGGCAAGCCTTTTTGGGGCTGAACAATCCTTTGCCGCGGTGCGGTGCAGGTTTTTCCCGGACCGGAGGGGATGTGCTGTGGCGAGGGCCTCGTTACCGGAGTGCGGCGGTGAGCTGCGCCCAGAGGTAGGGGGCTGCAAGCGCCCAGACGAGCAGCAGCGTGTAGAGGGCCAGCGAGAGGGCGTAGTGCATCCGTACGAGCAGGAAGGGGGCCAGCAGCGCCGTGGGGAGTGCGCAGAGCAGCAGCGCCACGGAGGTGGCGCAGGGGAGCAGTGCGACGGCGACGGTGAGCAGCAGCATGCAGCCCGCCAGCGCGAGGATGCCGCGCGCCTTGAAGCCGACCGAGTAGACGCTGTTGAGGTAGGCGGCCAGCGAGGCGATGTCGAGCAGCAGCAGCGCTCCGGGCAGCAGCAGCGCGGGCCAGGGAAGGTTCCAGAGGTGCATGCCGTCGTTGTGGGTGAAGAGCTCGACGGCCTGCTGCAGCGGAGCGTCGAACGGCGCGCTCGTGGCCCAGTTGAGGTAGCAGGCCGTCAGCAGCGGCAGCAGCATGCCCGCGAGGGTGACGGTCAGCTCGCGCAGCGTCCGTTTGAGCAGCACGACGGCGGCCGGCAGCAGCAGCATCAGCGGTGCGGCGGGCAGGTAGACGAGCGGAACGAGCCCCAGATAGAGCCCTGCGCGGAAGATGTTGTCGAAGGCGTAGCCGTTGCGGAACGAACGGCAGAAGTTGTGGGTCGAGAGGGCGAGCAGCAGCAGCGTGACGGCGCCGACGAGCCCGGCGGCGGGCCAGGCGCAGGCGGCGGCGATGCCGAAGAGGGGAATGGCCACGCAGCTGTTGGTTGCGTAGAGTCCGTAGCGGACGGTGATGCGCCCCGTGAGCAGTCCGGCCCAGAGCAGCAGCACGAAGCTCATGACGCGGCTCCATACGGGGGCGCTCTGCTCGAAGTCGAGCAGCCAGCCGTCGAGCTGCGAGAGGGGCGCAACGGCCTCCGGCGCAGCCGTGGGGGCGACGCTGGCGACGCCGGCTACAAGCAGCAGCGTCACGAATGCCGGAATAATCGGCTGTCTTGCTATGTCGAAGTTCATTGCCTGTGCTTTGTGGGGCCACCGGTGGCCGGCGGCTTCCGGGGTTCGGTTTGGCCGGTTTCCGGAGTTCAGTTTGGCCGGTTTCCGGGGGAGCGGTTTGGCTCGTTTCCGGGGGCCGGGGAGTGGGTCGCTCCGGGCGGGTCCAGCTTGCTCCGGGCGTCTTGCCTCCTTCGATTCGGGCCCGGGGTGGAACCTTATCCGTCGGTCCGGACGGGCTCGGATGCGACGTGGCTTCGGTTGTTCGGGCGGCCTGGGGTTCGGGTGGCTTAGGTTGCGCTCTGCGGGCCCGTCGGGCCGGTGCAGGTCCGACGGGGCGTCCCCATTCGGTTCGGGCGGCTCCCTCTTCTCCGCTCTGGCCCCGGAAATCTTTTGACGGACGTCTCGGCTCCTTCGATTCGGGCCCGGGGTGGAACCTTTTCCGTCGGTTCTGGCGGCTTCGGCTGCGCCGGAGGTCCCGCTTGTTCGGGTGGTTCCGGTTGCCTGTCGGGGTTCAGTCCGCCTGGCACCCGGCTAACTGTTCCGGGTCCTGTTTGTCTCCCGGTCCGCGATTCCGGAGGTCTGTCTGCCTCCCGGTCCGCAATTCCCGGGGCTGACTCGCTTCCGGCTCTCCGCTCCGCGGTTTCACCTCGACAAAAGTAGCGAAAAAGCCCGAACGGGCCTAAATTATTCGTAACTTTGTTCCCGTCATGCTGGAGACCTCTTTCCAATACGAACTTCCCGAGGCGGGGTGCGACGAGGCGGGGCGCGGATGTCTGGCCGGGGCAGTCTTTGCCGCGGCGGTCATCCTCCCGCCCGACTTCCACCATCCGCTGCTCAACGACTCGAAACAGATGAGCGAGCGCAACCGCGACCGGCTGCGTCCCATCATCGAGCAGGAGGCCGTGGCGTGGGCTGTCGAGGCGGTCTCGCCGGAGCGTATCGACGAAATCAACATTCTCAAGGCCTCGTTCGAGGGGATGTCGCTCGCCGTCGGGCGGCTCGGTGTGCGGCCCGGCTTTCTGGCCATCGACGGCAACCGCTTCTACACCTCGCTCGACATCCCCTACCGCTGCATCGTCAAGGGTGACGGCAAGTATGCCGACATTGCGGCGGCCTCGGTGCTGGCCAAGACCCACCGCGACGAGTACATGCGCCGTCTGGCGGAGGAGTATCCGCAGTACGGGTGGGAGCGCAACAAGGGCTACCCCACGCGCGAGCACCGGCTGGCTATCCGCCGTTACGGGCTGACGCCCTATCACCGTCTCTCGTTCATTCACGACAACGACCAGCTGGAGTTTTCTTTCTGATTCTGGCCGGCCGGGGTTTTTCGGGGAGGAGCCGGGGTTTTCCGGGTGAGCCGGGTTTTTTAAGGGGAGCCGGGTTTTCCGGGTAAGTCGTGGTTTTCGGTGAGTCCGTGGTTCTTGTTCCTTGGATGGGCGGTTCTGCTTTTTCCCGGTGTGCTGCATCGTCTCCCCTGCATCGTCTCTCCCCTGCATCGTCTCTCTCCTGCATCGTCTCTCCCCTGCATCGTCTCTCTCCTGCACCGTCTCCCCTGCACTGTCTCCCCTACACCGCCTCTCCGCATTGTCTCTCCTGCACCTCTCCCCTCCTTTTTTGGGGGCTTTTCCCCTTTCGTGAATTCCTCTTCTCTTCCGGGCGGGGTGTCTTGTTGTCTGCGGCCCGACTCCGGGGCGCCCTCAGCGTGTGCGGGTGCGAGAGGAAGGAAGCATTCTCTTCCGCCAGCAAACGGGCGGAGGCCTGTCGTTATCTCCCTCCCCCGAGGCGGGCGGACCTGTTCCCTGCGCCGGCGGGTGGCCAATGCATCCCCTTCCCATGTCGGCGGGCACAAAAAAAGAGCGGACCTCGCTGTGAGGTCCGCTCTTCGCTTTGAGGGTCGACCCGGGATTAGTAACCCAGCGACTTGGAAGCCGCATAGGAAATTTTCAGGGCGTTGGCACGGCGAAGCTCCTGCTTTACGTCGGTCACGATACCCATCTTGGTCTTCTCGTCGGCCTTGAGGCAAATCGTCATCGAAGCACGGTCGGCCTCGTTGAGCTTGTCTCGCTCGGCGGCGACGAAGTCCAGAATGTCCTTGGTCGTCTTATAGGAGTCGTTCAGCTGGATGCGGGGCGCGGTTCCGAACTTCGCCTGCATGGCCAGCGTCGGCTGTCCGATGTGGATGTAGCTGACGAGCGATTTCTTCTCCAGCTTCTGCACCTCGGTTGCTTCCGGAAGCTTGTATCTTACAAGAAGTTCCTGTTCGCGCATGGTCGTCGAAACCATAAAGAAGAAGAGAATCATGAAGATTACGTCAGGAAGCGATGCGGTCGAGATAGGGGGCAAGGTCTTGTTGCCCTTCTTTTTCATTACTGCCATAGCTTACTTCTTTATGTTACGCGGTTCGGCCTCCGAAATCTTCAGAGGTATTGCTTTCGAGATGACGTCGCGCTGCCCCTGCGTCAGGTCGGCAAACTTGCTGCCGAACTTGCGCATCGAGACCTCGTCGCGGACCTCGTTGAAGGCGCGCGTGAGCTCGTTCTGAACCATGATGTACGACTGATAGCCGGTATCACGGGTCGTCTGCAGCGATACGACTCCCTGACTTACGGGGTAGGTCCACTTGCTGCCGTCGGGCAGGTCGAAGGTCTCATCCACCTTCTCCGGAAGATTTGCGTCCTCCATCGGGTTGAGGATGAACTCCTTCGTCTTGTCTTTGAGCTGATGGATATCAATAATCTCCTGGTTGCCCGACGTTCCTGCCATGATGTTGCCGCTGCCCGAGATGAGCACCAGGAAGAGGTTGCGCTCCTTGACCTTGATGTTCTCCTGTTGTACATCCTCGGGAGGCATCGGCGGAAGCATGCGCACCAGACCCGTGTCGGTGTTCATGGTAGTGGCCACCAGGAAGAATATCAGCAGCAGGAAGGCGATGTCCGCCTGCGAACCCGCATTGATATCCGGTGTTTTTCTCTTATCTATTGCCATTGTTCTCTGTTACTTGAAAGCTCTCCAAATTTCAGTAACAACGGTCGTCAGGAATGCAGCTGCGAAAGCGACATAGGTTACGATGATGCTCGTTTCGGTAATGACGGTTTCGCTGTGCCCGAAGAAGCCGTTGTTCTGAAGATCCACGATGTTGACCGTATGGCCAGCCGAATAGAAGTAGGCCACGCCAACGACTATGATTACCAGAGCCAGGGCCAGGATGGACCCCTTGATGCCTGCCGGGTTCTTGATCATCCCGAAGATGGCGCAGAAAAGTGCCGATGCAAGCGCGAACACGAACAGGGCGTAGCCCCATATCAGGTTGACGCTGATTGCATCTTCCGATCCTCCGGTCGCAATCGCGTAGACCAGAAGAGCAACCGTGATGACCATCAGAACGCTCAGCAATATGTTAAATGCCTTTTTCATATTTGCTTTTGGTTTTTCTGCGTTCGATTATTTCTTGCTGTAAGCAGTCAGGATATCCATCAGCGTGATGGACGAGTCTTCCATTGCGTTTACCAGAGAGTCAATCTTCGATACGATGTAGTTGTAGAACAGCTGGAGAATAACGGCTGCGATAAGACCCATCAGGGTGGTCAGAAGGGCGACCTTGATACCACCGGCTACCAGCGTCGGGCTGATATCACCTGCTGCCTGAATCTGGTCGAATGCGTCGATCATGCCGACAACCGTACCCATGAATCCCAACATAGGCGAAAGGGCGATGAACAGGCCAATCCACGACAGACCCGACTCCATCTGGCCCGTCTGTACCGAACCGTACGATACAACCGACTTCTCAACGGCGTCGAGACCCTGGTTGTAGCGGTCCAGACCCTGGTAGTAAATCGATGCGATGGGACCGCGCATGTTGCGGCAAACATCCTTGGCTGCCTCGATGCCGCCCTTCTTCAGAGCCTCCTCAACGGCTGCGATGAGCTTCTTCGAGTTGATGGTCGACAGCGACAGGAAGAGAATGCGCTCGATGGCTACTGCAAGACCGAATACAAGGCAGAGCAGAATCGGGAGCATCCACATCCAACCGCCCTCGAGGAACTTCTGCATCAGAATGTGGTGCATGCTCTCGCCGGCGATTTCGGTCTCGGCGGCTACTACGTCCTCGGCTACCGTGGCCTCTTCGGTTGCCGGAGCAGCAGCGGCCTCGGCCTCCTGCGCAAACGCGTTAACAGTACCCAGCGAGAACAAGGCAACTGACAGAATCAAAAAAAGTTTTTTCATAGTTGTGTTAGATAAAATTAATTTGATTAGTTGAATTTGTAATCGTTTGTGGTTTTGTTTTAAAGTTTGTTTCTTCCTTTTCTGTTCCGTTGCCTGCCGCCGCCTCCCTCCATGCGGAGCCGGGTGCGGTGTCGGCGGATTACGGTTCCGTTAAATTTTTCCTGAAGTCCAAAAAAATCGAAAAAATATCGTTTTTCTCTCCTCCCGGCACGCTTTTTCGCCGCCGTTTTCTCCTTCGGAGGGTTTCCGAAGGCTCCGCGGGAGATGCGCTCCCGAGCGGGAAAAACGTCGCCGGAAAATTTGCAACTTCGTATCAATCAACTCGGTACCTTGCATCGCGGTCTGCTCCGACCCCGTTTCAGGGCTCCGAAAAGGCCGCTTTGCAGTGCGAAATATAGGAAAAATATTTAATCTGTGCAACGTCCTATCGAGTAAATTCGCCGTGGAGAGGGCGTTGCAGCAGTGCGCGGCTCTCCTCGTCCGGAAGCCCCTTGCCCAGCACGTACATCAGCTTGGTGACGGCCGCCTCGGTGGTCATGTCGTAGCCGCACAGCACGCCCGCCTTCTGCAGGCGCAGTCCCGTCTCGTAGAGCTCCATGGCGACCCGTCCGCCGCCGCACTGCGTGACGTTGAGCACCAGGATGCCGCGGGCGATGGCCTGCTCGATGAGGCGGATGAACCACTCGCTCGTGGGGGCGTTGCCCGCGCCGTAGGTCTCGAGCACCACGGCGCGGATGCCCTCGACCGAGAGGATGCCCTGCAGGATGCGGGCGTCGATGCCCGGGAAGAGCTTGACGATGACCACCCCGTCGTTGAGCGACGTGGCGATGCGCAGCTCGGGCGATGAGTCGGCGGGGTCGGGGTGGAGGATGGCGGCGTAGTTGTAGGTGATGTTGACCCCCACCTCGGCCAGCGGCGGGTAGTTGTAGGAGCGGAAGGCGTTGAGCGCCTCGGCGCTCCGCTTCGAGGTGCGGTTGGCGCGGAAGAGTCGGTTCTGGAAGTAGAGCGAGACCTCGGGCACCACGGGGCGGCTCCCCTGGCTGGCGCCGGCGATTTCGATGGCCGTGATGAGGTTCTCTCGGCCGTCGGTGCGCAGCACGCCGATGGGAATCTGGCTGCCGGTGAAGACCACCGGCTTGGAGAGGTTCTCGAGCATGAAGCTCAGCGCCGAGGCGGTGTAGGACATCGTGTCGGTGCCGTGCAGGACGACGAAGCCGTCGTAGCGGGCGTAGTTGTCGCGAATCAGGCGGGCGAGCGTCACCCAGTTGTCGGGCGAGACGTTCGAGGAGTCGATGACGGGGTTCATCGTCTCGACGTCGATGTCGACGTTGAGCCGCTTGAGCGAGGGGAACTCCTCGTAGATGCCGCTGAAGTCGAACGGGACGAGGGCGCCGGTGGCGGCGTCGGTCTTCATGCCGATGGTGCCGCCCGTGTAGATAATCAGGATGGATGCGCGCATAGCTTATGATTCGGTTTTTTCGTGTGGTCGGGTTTCGGGGGAGGCAGGGGCCGCGGCAGGTGCGGCCGCCGGGGAGGCGGAGGTTGCTGCGGTTGCTGGGGTTGCTGCGGCGGGTCTGCCGCGGTGTCGGGCGGCGTCGGAAGCCGAAGGGGCGGCGTCCGTTGGGGAGGCGTTGCTGCGGAGGGTTTCGGAGCGGTTGCCGGGCCGGGTTTCGGGCCGGTTGGGCTCTTTGCCGGCGGGCATCTCATTTCCGGGCGTCGGGTCGGCCGGTTCTTTGCGGGCGGCGGGCTCTCCGCTGCCGGGTGTCGGGTCGGCCGGTTCTTTGCGGGCGGCGGGCTCTCCGCCGTCGGGTGTCGGGTCGGCCGGTTCTTTGCGGGCGGCGGGCTCTCCGCCGTCGGGGGTCTGTTTGCCAGAGGCCTGTCCGTCGGGCGTCGGTTCGTCGAGCGCCTCCACCAGAAAGCTCACCGGGCGGAAGCCGTCGTTGCAGGAGAGCATCGCCGAGGCGGGGTTCTTCATCCACCCGTCGTAGAGGCCCGTCGCCCCGTGGGCCAGCGCCATGACGAAGGGCGAGAGGCTCTGCCAGGCACTCTCGCACAGCCCCTCGGGGCGGCTCCCTCCGTCGCACTCGAAGCTCTGCCCCACGCTGAGGTCGCAGGGGTGTTCGAGCGGGTTCTCGTAGCGCTCCATCAGGTCGCGGTAGCAGGCCTTGCGGATGACGGTGATGCGGATGCGTTTCATGATATCCGGTGCGTTGTCGTTCAGCTGTTTGCGGTCGTTCGGCCGACACCTTCCGAAGCGGGCGTTTTCATGGTGTCGGGGCCTTCGGTTGTAGCCTTTCCGGACCCCTCGGCTGCGGCCTTCCCGAGCTCCTCGGCTGCGGCCTTTCCGGGCACTTCCGCTGCTGCCCTTTCGGGCTCCTCGGCGGTCGGCAGCGTCCCGAGGCCGAACATCCGCTCGGCCGAGGCTGTCGTGCGGCGGGCCACCTCCTCGGGCGGGAGCCCCTTGAGGGCGGCCACCCGCTCGCAGACGAAGCGCACGTAGGCGGATTCGTTGCGCTCGCCGCGGTGGGGCACCGGGGTGAGGTAGGGGCAGTCGGTCTCGAGCACCAGGTCGTCGAGCTCCATTGCGGGGACGGAGGCGGCCACCTGGCTCCGCTTGAAGGTGACCACCCCGCCGATGCCGAAGAGCCAGTCGCCGCAGGCGCGGAGGCGGGCATAGCGCCCCTCATCCTCCGAGAAGGCGTGGAAGACGCCGCGCAGCGCGGCACCCTCGCTGCGGGCCCGGGCGCTCTCCTCCGCGATGATGCGCTCCATCTCGTCCCACGCCGCGCGGGTGTGGATGGCCACGGGGAGCCCCCGTCGCCAGGCCATGCGCAGCTGGGCGGCGAAGGCCTCGCACTGCTCGGACATGAAGTCGCGGCTCCAGTAGAAGTCGAGGCCGATTTCGCCCACGGCGCAGAATGCTCCGATGCCCTCGGGAGGCGCGTCGAGCAGCCGCTCGACCAGCGCCAGCTCCTCGCGCCAGCGGGGGTTGTCGTTCACCGAGGTGGGGTGGAGCCCCATCATCGGGATGTAGCGCACCGGGTCGCGGCGGCTGAGGGCGAAGAGGCGTTCGTGGCTTTCGGAGTCGATGGCCGGGAGCAGCAGCCGCTCCACCCCGGCCGCGGCGGCACGGGCGAGCGCCTCGTCGCGGTCGGCGTCGAACTCCGGTTCGTAGAGGTGCGAATGGGTGTCGATGAGTCTCATGGCAGTTTCATGTATCGGTTGCCGGGGAGCTGGCGGACGGCGCCGCTCAGCTCGAGCCCCACCAGCAGCGTGGCCAGCTCGCCCGGGTCGAGTCCGCTCAGCTCGCCGAGCGTCTCGAGCGAGAGGGGGTCGTCCGTGCGGAAGCAGCCCAGCAGCCCCCGTTCGTCGGGGGTCAGACGGCGGTCGCCCGGCGTCTCGGTGCGGGTGTCGCGCTGAGGTGCGGCGTTCTCCCACTGCAGCTCCGTGATGATGTCGTCGGCCGTGAGAATCATCTGAGCCTTCTGGTTGCGGATGAGGAAGTTGGTGCCGGCCGACATGCGGTCGGTGACCCGTCCCGGGAGGGCCATCACCGTGCGGTTGTAGCCGTCGGCGCAGTGGGCCGTGAAGAGCGAGCCGCCCGAGGCGGGCGATTCGACGACGAGCGTTCCGGCGCTCAGCGCCGCGATGATGCGGTTGCGCGCCAGGAAGAGGCTGCCGTTCTGCCGGGTCTGCGAGTGGAGCTCGGTGAGCAGCGCGCCGCCCTGCTCGAGGATGTCGCGTGCCAGTCCGGCGTGCTGCGTCGGGGTGACCCCGGGCAGCGGGTTGGCTACCACGGCGACGGTCGGCACCCGGCAGGCGAGGGCCGCGCGGTGTGCCGCGGCGTCGATGCCGAAGGCCAGGCCGCTGACGATGGAGAGCTCATCGACCCGCTCGGCGAGCCGTTCGATGAGGGCGTGGCACATCGTCTCGCCGTAGGGCGTAGCCGTGCGCGTGCCGACCACCGAGAGGCAGCGCATGTGGAGCGTCCGAAGTTCGCCCCGCAGGTAGATGACGTGGGGCGGGTCCGGAATATCGCGCAGCAGGGGCGGATATTCGGGGTCGGTCGAGGCGATGGGCCGTATGCCGTTGCGGCGGCAGTAGAGCAGCTCGCGCTCGGCGGCGGGGAAGCCCTTGCGCTGGAGGATGGCCCGCAGCGGCTCGGGACGCAGCCGTGCAGCGCCGGCCAGCTCGTCGTGCGAGGCGGCGAAGATGCGGCGGGCGTCGCCGAACACCTCGAGCAGGTGTGCGGCGCCCTTCACACCGATGCCGGGGGTCATCTGCAGGGCGATGTCTTCGAGTGTCATGGTCGCGGGGACTCTTTTGCGGGAGATAAAGGTAGTGATTTCCGGGCGAAGACGGATGGGTTGGAGGCGGAAAATGCGTAAAGTTGCGAATAAGTTTTGCAGATATCGGAAAAGTGTGTATATTTGCGAACCGAAACGACCCGGAGCCGCCCCGAGGGGAGCCCGAGCGATATCCGGAGGGGGCCTGAGAAGGAGCCAAGGGGGCAGAGAAAGTCCCGGAGGTGCTGGAGAAGGTGCCTGGGGGGCTTGAGAGGGTCCCGGAGGTGCTGGAGGGAAAAGCTGAAGGGGGCGTTTCGAGAAAGAAATGGTCTGATGGCCGAGTGGCTAGGCAAAGGTCTGCAAAACCTTGTACAGCGGTTCGAATCCGCTTCAGACCTCAAAGAAGGCTTCTAATCAGCTAATTTTTAGCGATTAAGAGGCCTTCTTTCATTTACGGGGGCGCAGATAGGGGCGCAAGCGGTCCGAATTTTCAATATACAGTCAATCACCGCACTATTGAATAATCGAGGCTTGAAAGGATTTTCGGTTTCTTATTCCTCGAATAGTTCATACGTTAATTCGTGAAATTCCCGCCGCCCACTAATAACTGACAAGGCCAGCGGCCAATCATCACTCCGCTATTATCCCCGATTCCCCGGCATTCCTTGAATAGCAGACGGACTTATTCCCGATCCAATCGTATTGCCGGTTTCGACGACATCCCGTTTCAACGGAAAAAGCGCCGATATCCAAGCATTATTGACGGGAGATAGGCGCATATTCGTCCGACGGGAGCGGAATCCGGAAATCGGTCCCGCCATAAGAATAATCGGGACAGGTCGAATTCGGCTGAACAGCGGCACGCCGAACTCCCCGGTCAATCGGCCGAACAGGATTTCGGGTTTCGCCTATTAGAATATCTTCGTAATAACTAATTTTTACTTCTCGTTATTATAAGCCATCTATTATCTACCCTTTTAGGTATAGCTTACTTATTCCTCTTATTAGAGGCAGGACGGCCGATAAAGAGCTCCCGGAGGGTTTCAGGCAGGTTCAGCGCGGGATCGTGCTTACTTATTCTTACGAGATTCCGCCCGAGGTCGATTCGGAACTGACGGCTTCCGTAATCTCCCGTATCGTAGCGGTCGATCACGCGGATTAAATCCTTTCGAACTTTATAGCGTGCGGATTTCAATCCCTTAACCGTTCGTGAACGACACGTCTCCCGGCATTTTTCAAGATATTCCGTATATCCGTATTCGTTCAGACCTTCGGCGATTTGACGCTCTTTCGGGGTCATTCGCTCCGTAATTCCGATTCGTTCGAACAGCACGAAATTCCGGGCTTCGCGTGCCAGAAACCGATAGAGTTCTCCGTATCCGGCTACGAGGTCGGAGACGGTACGGATATCGAGTCCGTTTTGAGAAAGGGCCTGACGGTCGGCGAGTTTGAATTCATACCGCGGGAAGAAGTAACCGTGCCGGGCCAGCACCTCAAAAATCTCCTCTTGACGGAAACGCTTCCGAAGAGGCATCCTGGCAACAATCTCGGCGGTTTTATCGTAAAGCATCACCTTCTTATAGCCTACGCCGCGGGTTCGATCTCCGAAGTAGAGGGTTTCATTCTTAATCGAGTTTCGCGGGCGGGTCTTATATCCGGCTATCAGACCGAATAACCGCTGACACGAGATTCGCGTGCGTAGATTCAGCCCGGCCTCGACCTGGGTAACACGGCCGCGGCTCAATTCTTCGTAGGAGATCTTCAAACGTCCGGCCAATAACTTAAAGGCGTGAAGAAGCGTTCCGGAGGTAAAGTCGAGCAGGGACGCTCCTCCATAATACCACTTCCGGAGGCTATTTACGATATAGAGAGTTCCCGACCGTTTCGCCAAAATCAAGGCGAGCGGGTGCGGAGTGGTCAAGGAGAGGCCTTTCAGTCGATATATCGCGATATTACCGTTCTCCTTGACACGCTCGCAGTTCTCAAAAGAGCCCGAAAATCCTTCCAAACGAATCGTTAAATTATCTATCATAACACAAATAGCTTTTCTGCAAAGATAACGATTCTATACCTCTTATTTTCTATTTCTCAACCGTTTAAGAGGAAAATCGGACTCCTCCGCTTACAAAATCCCTATGAATAGCTGGTTTTCGAGGCCTATTATATTTTCTTATATAAAACCGGAAAATCATTAACTATTCGCGCGATTATATTTTGGGGAGAGAGGCGTAAACGGGCAGTGGGAATTATACCTCTTTCAAATCCTCTTCCGATACGTTCATATAATCGTTATTCTCATCCATCTCCTTTCGAGCTATTCGTTTCTGGGTCTCCATCCACTCCCACTCTTCAAACCTCTTTTCGAGTGTCTTACCCAAAGCCGCCAAACCGATAATGGCGACTATCGGCGAGAAGAAAATCGCGATCAGCAGCCATTCGGCTACCGAGCGGCCGTAGTTTTTAGCCATTCGGCAGACAATACTTATACAAACGAGTATCCCAATGATACACCAAGCGATAAAAAAGCCTCCGAAGAGATCAACCAAAGCGTAGTAGTTCATCGTTTTATAAAGATTAGTTTATAGAAATTAGTCGGTTCTTTTTCTTATATATATACGTCCCGAAGCCCTTTCCCGGAGGCTATTCGGGCGGTCGCAGCGAGATCGGAAATATCCTATTCTTTCAGCGCTTTTATGACAGCATCGAATCCGTCATCCGCGCAATTATTCGGTGAAAGATAGGGCCGTCGGTAATTATTCAGGAGCACCAGATTCGAATAGTTCTCCAACCCTTCAACGGCGGCGAACCATCTTTTTTTACTTCGGCAAATCACGATCAGCACCCCCTTATTCATCAGATACCGAACCAGCTTTACGGCAAACTCCTGGGTGGGGAGCAGCCCCGATTCCGAGTGAATCCGTCGTTTCCCGATATCCTTATATTTTTTTGAGTGATACCCGAGGTATTGAATAATCGTCAGGTAGTTCGGAGCATCGGGGTATCTATTCTGTACCTCTTTAAGCAGTTTATTCCAGTAGTTGGTATCAATGGCTTGCAGCCTTTCTTCTTCGGTTGGGAAGGGACACCCTTCCAACAACATCGCTTCGGCCTTCTTTTGCAGGAAAAACTGCCGGTTTTTAGGTTCCATTGTCTTCAACGTGTCATCGTTCCCGAGTTGCTTATCAGTGCGCTCTACCCACCCGGGATTCAGCGTCAGAAGGGCCACTTTCGCGTCAAAGAAACGACCATGCACCGGTTCGGGAACCCCTTCGAGCCGGATTTTATGCAGTTCGTCGGCCGTTTCGTTAAAGGCTTCGATCGCGGTCCGGTCGCCGCTGCAAACGAGAACATCCGGGACTCTGTCATAATCGCTATTCTTCAATTTTTCAGCCAGTTCGATCCAGGGGTTCTCCTTCAATAAGGACTCTTTCGTTTCCATAGTAAAAGGTTTTATAGTCAGGTTCCCAAAGATTAGAAATTCACGGCCTCGCTCCACACCCAAAGCCATCGCCTTCTCCATCATCCTTTTTTCGCTTTCGTAGTCGATCCGCACCGTCCAAGCACGGTTCGCCGCACCGTCCCATCGGAAAAACTCCTCCAGCCGTTCGTGTAACTCGGCGGAGAGCAGAGCCGCCAACCGCCGCTCGGGAAGAGCGACGCCTCTCCATAGAAAATCATTCAACACGGAGATCGCACGGCCCGTCCGCAGGTAGCTGATATAATACGCCAACGAGAAGGGGACCCGGTCGGCGTAATCGGGGTGGCTCGCTTTATAGCGGGTCAAAACGGCCTCCAAATCCCCGCCGTAGTGAATATACAAGGCCAGGTTCCGCAGTTTCTCCTCCCAGCCGATCCGTCCGAACTCACTGCACAGATCGTCCCAATAGACCCGTCGCGCGATCCGGTCGTCATCAATTTCCCGCTTCTCGACGTCCGGTATCGTCGGATCGCCAACGGGTTCCGGAGCCGAGCCCGATTCTTCCCGGTATTTTTTAACGGTCAGGTCGTCCTCGCTGACGGAAGCGGCCTTCATCCAATCCCGCAACCACCTCGACTTCTCGGCCTCGTCCCACGTTTCGAAATCGTCCCCCGTTACTTCGTATCTCGACAGGTAGTGGCGGAAGTCTTCCTCCAGCCGTGCCATCCGACTCCCTTCGGCAGCGGCATACCGCAGTTTCGGCGGCAACTCCTCGATCCACATCGTCGAACGGATCGCCTCCCGGAATCGCTTCGTCTCGATCGTATCCAGCAGGGGGAATTCTCCCCGGAAAGGGATCAGCCGGGAGGGGACTTCCCGATCTATAAACCATCGGGCCATTCCTCCGGCTACGGAACACATCCGGTCCCTCGTCGAAAGTTCACTCTTTTTCATCATTCGATCCCGGTTACAGTCTCTTTCCGGCAAAATTATCAGTCGCTTCCGCCAACTCCCGGCGCAAGGTCCGCCTATTTTTGCCATCGAACCATTCCTGCCCAACGCCCGAACCGGCAGGGGATTAAACAAAGAAAGCGTGGCGCTGAAGGCTTATTTCATACGGCAGGTTCTGGAATACCCGAATACTAAAATAAGCAACAGCCCACGCCCTTTTTCAAGGACACGGGAATAACCGCGCTTATTCTCGTATTCGTAAGAATTTTCCAGATTCGCCGTAGAGAATAAACTTACGCTTTCGCGTCTATCGATATGTCATAGACAAAAGTACGAAGATTTCGCGGATTTCCAACAAAAAAGGCTTCGAACAAATCGAAGCCCCTTCAAAGTCCATTCATCGTCTCTAAATAATAGATCGTTTCAGTTTTATGGCATTCTGCAGGTGTCTTGATCCGTATTAATTTATCTCCCCAATCGCATCCCTTTTCAGGGAACATGTGCCATAAAACAAAAACTATTAAATTCAAGTCTTTCGCCATTTTCATCACCTCTGAATAGAAATTTTCATCTTTTCTCTTTTTCAAAAGGAAATTCGGCAAAGTCCAGTCATCAAGAGAAATTATAATCGCTTTCATGCCATTTATAACGGCAAGGTTTCGCATCCCGTATAATCCTATAACATAGTTTTTTATAGCACGATGACCCATTCTAGCGAACGGATAGCCGCAGTCCCAATGGAACAGCCCCGCAGATATTCTATTTTTCTCTAACAAGGAATATAACATGGGGCCTAATATCGGAGGTGTCCTTTCATCATCATAATCATAAAGCTGTATCCTTTCATCATCATAAATTGGTTTAGGCGTACAAATCGTGATTACCTCCGAATATTTACAGACAATAGAACGAATATTTCCCGCATCAAAAGTTAGATAGACTCCTTTCCTACACGAGCGAACAGATATATTTTCTATATTTTCGGGTCTTAATTTTACAGTAATTTTTTTACTGCTGAATTCAACTTGCAAATGCAACAGAATTCTGATTAATAATTTG
>ERZ825896.914-NODE-914-length-35738-cov-4.389485_pt1 | contig 35738 bp, 37 predicted proteins | sample MGYA00519858_ERZ825896 | MGnify/ENA primary metagenome ERZ825896 (study PRJEB31778, sample SAMEA3449214) | human gut metagenome | biome: human gut; feature: human-associated habitat; material: faeces | place: United Kingdom | collected 2010/2012 ...
GCTTTCATACAAGCGGCTCCGGCTGGTTCTACACCAATGACCTTAATTTTCGGATTCAGCATCTTAGCCAGAGTAGAGACACCGCAGCAAAGTCCGCCGCCGCCAATCGGCACAAGAATATAATCAACCGTCGGAAGCTCTTTGATGATTTCCATGGCAATCGTTCCCTGGCCGGTAGCAACGGTTTCATCATTAAACGGATGGATAAAGGTGTAGCCCTTTTCCTCAGCCAGTTCCAATGCATAAGCGCAGGCATCGTCATAGACATCTCCATGGAGAATGACTTCGGCGCCGTAACCCTTGGTCCGGTTCACTTTAATGAGTGGTGTTGTCGTCGGCATAACGATGACCGCCTTCGCTCCCATTAATTTGGCCGCATAGGCCACACCCTGAGCATGATTTCCGGCAGAGGCTGAAATAATTCCCCGTTCCCGTTCCTCAGGCGTCAGCGTACTGATTTTATAATAGGCTCCCCGAAGCTTATAAGCACCCGTAAACTGCATATTTTCCGGCTTCAGATAAACCTTACCGCCCGTCTGCTGGCTTAAGTTTTCACTGTATACCAGTTTCGTCGGAAGAGTTACGTTTTTTACAATTTCGCTTGCCTCTTCAAATTTTTCTAATGTTAGCATTTCTGACATTTTACTGCTACTCCTTCTTTATCATATACTTATTGGCGGTTGTTTATTCTTCTGTTCCCTGCCCCACATCGGATGTCTCTTCTTCCGGTTTTACATCAAACAGGGCATTCACGAATTCATCTACATCGAATTTCTGCAGATCTTCTATGGTTTCCCCGACACCGATATATTTTACAGGTACATTCAGTTCAGATTGAATAGCTACAGCGATTCCACCCTTTGCAGTTCCATCCATCTTGGTCAGGATAATACCTGTCAGGTTCGCCACTTCGCCGAATTCTCTTGCCTGAGCCAAAGCATTCTGACCTGTTGTTCCGTCCAGTACAATCAGGTTCTCACGATGTGCATCCGGGAATTCACGGTCAATGATACGGTTCATCTTTTTAAGCTCTTCCATCAGATTCTTCTTATTATGAAGGCGTCCTGCTGTATCGCAGATCAGGACATCCACATTTCTTGCCTTGGCTGCATTGACTGCATCATAGATAACAGATGCAGGGTCAGCCCCATCTGTACCGCCGATCATATCAACGCCGGCTCTGTGTGCCCACTCTGCAAGCTGATCTCCGGCTGCTGCACGGAAAGTATCGGCTGCTGCAATCAGCACCTTTCTTCCCTGTCCTTTCAGGATGCCTGCTAATTTACCAACAGATGTGGTCTTGCCTACACCATTGACGCCAATGATGAAGATAACTGACTGTTTCTTTTCAAAATCATATGCAGTTTCACCTACACGCATCTGCTCCTTTATGCTTTCTACAAGAAGCTGCTTACATTCGGAAGGGTGTTTTAAGTGCTTCTCTTTTACGGCAGTTTTCATACGTTCCATGATATCTGTCGTTGCGTTGACACCAACATCTCCCATGATCAGCATTTCTTCCAGTTCTTCATAGAAGTCATCATCTATTTCAGAAGCCCCATGAAAAACAGCATCAATTCCTGACACAATATTATCTCTTGTTTTCGTCAGCCCTTCTTTTAAACGGCTGAAAAAGCCTTTCTTTTCTTCTGGCATTTTCACTCCTCCTCATATATCTTTAATTTTCCAGAGAACTGTCTATCAGATTTACACTGACTAATGTAGATACACCTTTCTCCTGCATGGTGATACCATACAGTCTGTCAGCCTGTTCCATTGTTCCTCTTCTATGTGTAATAACAATGAACTGTGTACTTTTCGTCAGTTTATTCAGATATTTTGCGAAACGGGATACATTTCCTTCATCCAGAGCTGCTTCAATCTCATCCAATAGACAAAAAGGGGAAGGCTTCAGACTCTGGATTGCAAATAACAAGGCTATCGCCGTAAAAGATTTCTCTCCACCCGATAACTGCATCATATTCTGTAATTTCTTTCCGGGCGGCTGTGCGATAATACGAACACCTGCTTCCAGAATATCTTCATCTTCTATCAGCTCAAGTGTACCCTTACCACCACCGAAAAGCTCTTTAAATACCTTATCGAACTCTCTTCGGATCTCTTCGAACTTCTCAGTGAACTGCTTACGCATCGCTGTGTCAAGCTCCTGAATAATACCCTCCAGCGTCTTCTCAGCCTCAATCAGGTCATCATGCTGGTTCTTCAGGAATGTATAACGTTCCATTAATGCTTTATAATCTTCAATGGCATTTACATTTACATCACCCAGCTTGCGAAGCTCATCCTTGATACCTGCGATCTGTTTACGCATTGCAGGTACATCTGTCATATCCTCTTTACGAAGTTCGGCTGCAGAGCTAAGTGTCAGCTCGTACTCATTCCACATATAATTAATCTGTGAATCCAGCATATCATCCAGTTTTTCCTTCTGCGCATTGAGACGATATACTTCTTTATCCAGTCCTGCTTTACGATCAGAAAGTTCTTCACGAGTGCTGAAGAATGTCTTCTGTTTCGCTGTCAGTTCTTCACGAAGAGTCTGTTTCTCTTTCAGTGCTACTTCTGAATCAGATTGCGTTGTATGGGAAGCTTCAATGGTAGCTGATAATTCTTCAATGCTCTTTCTTCTTACATCTGCTTCTTCCTGACTTTGGGACAGACTCAACTCTACTTCCTGCAATTCTCTGTTCAATCTGTCAATTTCACTTTCGATTCGGCTCAGATTGGCTTTTTCAAATTCCTGCTTCTGCAACAGCTTCTCATAAGCCACATCCCATTCACCAACCATGCTGGTCTTGCCTGACTCTTCCGCACGGTATCCATCCAGTTCCTTCTGGCATTGGGCAATTGCCTGTTCCAGATTCTTCTCCTGCTCCTGGGATATCTGTAATTCCTGATTGATGGCTTCTTTATCCTGATTAATCTGTTCCTGCTTCCGGTCAATCTCAAGTTCTTCTGATTTCAGGTCTCCATAACCCTGTTCTGCCTCAGCTTTACGCTCCTGTGCTGTTACCACATTCATACGTGCTGTATTCTGCTTGATGAACAGCTCCTGTAATGCAGCCTTTTCCTCTTCTATGGATTTACGAAGGTCATTTCTCTTCTGGCGCATTTCTTCCAGAGCAGCCTTGGCAGCTTCCATTGCCTGTTTAGACTGTGCAACCCTTTTCTCAAGCTCTTCCATCTCTCTTCTTCTACCGAGAAGATTGGAATTATTCTTGAAAGCACCACCACTGATAGCACCACCAGGCACAAGAAGTTCTCCTTCCAGAGTAACCATTCTCACGCCATAGTCATATTTTCTTGCAATTTTCACAGCATGATCGATGGTATCAATGACTGCAATTCTGCCAAGCATTGCCTTGGCAACATTGGAATAGCGTTTCTCTGTCTGTACAAGAGAATCAGCCAGTCCTATAGCGCCTTTCTCATTCAATACATCCGGTGTCTTGAACTCCTGTGGATTCGTAATACTGGTAAGAGGAAGAAACGTTGCACGTCCATAACGATTCTTCTTTAGAAATTCAATCATTTCCTTGGCAGTCTCTTCATCGTCCGTAACAATATTCTGGATATTACCACCAAGAGCTGTCTCAATGGCAGTCTCATATTTCTTCTCTACCTTGATAATATCCGCTACAACGCCGATAATACCCTGATTTCTGTCTTTCTGCTCCATGACCTTCTGAATACTACCGCCATATCCTTCATAGCGTTCTGTGAGGTTTGTCACCGTATCCAGCTTGGATTTACTCTGTTGATATTTCTCCTGTAAAGAACGTATCTCTTCATCTTTGGCAGTCAATGCTGCACGCATGGCAGTATTTTCTTCATCCAGCTGAGTCAGATGATTATTTGTGTCAATAATCTGATCGTTGATTCTGCGGAACTCCTCCTCCAGAGATTGAATCTCCGCATCCCTCTCTGCCTCATCACTCTTGGCACGAAGCAAGCGGGAATTCAGCTCAGCCTTACGAATACGCAGCTGCTCCATCATCGTGTCAAAACTACTCATTTTGGACTTAATGGTAGCTCTGTCATTCAATGTATCAATAATCTGTTTCTTATCTTCTTCAATCAGAGTATTTAACTCTTCAATTCTCTGCTGAACCTGCGTTAAAGAATTCTTTGCCTCATTTCTGGACTGTTCCAGAGAAGCCATTTCTTCATCATATACAGCTTTGTCAGCAAGAAGCCTGGATTTCTCCTGTTCCTTCTCCTGAATCTGCTCTTTGATGGTATTGGCACGGTCATGAAAATGCTGTTCATTTCCCTGCGCATTTTTAATCTGTTCTTTTAAGACTGCAATTTCGCCTTCCAGCTTACCACGGGTTACATTTGCATCCGATATGGAAGTTCTGGCAATCTCAATTTCCTGATCCAGTTCTTCAATACGAAGCTGAATACTGTCATATTCATTCTTGATATTATCGTACTGCTGTACTGCCTGTTCGTATTCGCCTTTGGCAATTGCGTACTTCTCTTCTACATCAGTTAATTGTCCCTTCATCCTGTCATTTTCCAAAAGGAACAGATTAACATCCAGCTCTTTTAATTCTTCGCGCTTCTTTAAGAAGATCTTTGCCTTCTCAGACTGCTTCTCCAATGGGCCTACCTGCTTCTCAAGTTCGCTTAGAATATCGTTGACACGGACAAGGTTCTGCTTCTCATCCTCCAGCTTCTTCTGCGCAGTTGCCTTACGTTTCTTGAACTTCACAATACCGGCTGCTTCATCGAACAGCTCTCTCTTTTCTTCTGGCTTACCACTCAGAATCTTCTCAATCTGACCCTGACCAATGATAGAATATCCTTCTTTACCGATACCTGTATCGTAGAAAAGTTCATTCACATCCTTCAATCTACAAGGAGTTCCGTTAATCGAATATTCACTTTCTCCGGAACGGTACAATCTACGTGCCACTGTTACTTCTTCATAATCAATGGCTAATTTATGATCCGCATTGTCAAAGGTAATCGCCACATAGGCAAATCCCTGCGGTTTACGAAGCTCTGTTCCCGAGAAAATGACATCCTGCATGGATTCACCACGGAGCTGCTTGATGCGCTGCTCACCCAGAACCCATCGAACAGCATCTGCAACATTACTTTTACCGGAACCGTTAGGACCAACGATACCAGTAATTCCCTGGTGAAACTGAAAATTGATTTTATTTGCAAAAGACTTAAACCCCTGTACTTCTATGCTTTTTAAATACATCTATGTCCCCCAAATGTCAAAGTATTAAGACTGTTTACGATGCTTACCCTTCATCTTAAGAAGTGCTTCATAAGCAGCCTGCTGCTCTGCAGCTTTCTTGGTTCTGCCAGTACCGGAACCGATAAGTACATCATTCAGATAAGCATCTACCGTAAATTGTTTATTATGATCAGGACCACTTTCACCAATCAGTTCATAACGAAGCTGTGCATCCTTCTTCTTCTGGATCTCTTCCTGCAGAATGGTCTTACTGTCAAGGAAAAGAATCTTATTCTCCAAATCTGATAAAATAAAGCGATAAATATGTTTCTTGGCATTCTCTATACCGCCATCCAGAAAAATTGCACCAATAATCGCTTCCATAACATCAGAGGTAATAGAGCTTCTGTATCTGCCGCCGGTATACTCCTCGCCTCTGCCTAATAATATGTAAGAACCAAGGTCAATATCCTTTGCGCAATATGCCAGTGCAGGTTCACAGACCATGGAAGCCCTGAGCTTCGTCAGCTGTCCTTCCGGCATCTGTGGATTCTCCCTGAATAGGAATTCACTGGATACAAGCTCCAGTACTGCATCTCCAAGGAATTCCAGTCTCTCGTAATCCTTTAATTTGTTGATTTTCTGTTCATTTGCAAAAGAACTGTGTGTCAGCGCCTGTTTCAACAGCTCCGTATTTTGGAATCTGTAACCGATCTTGTCCTGCAATTCTTCTAATAATTCATTCATGTCACGCATTTTTTCCGCTCCTGTTTCTTCATGGAAAAAGCCCCATACAGGGCTTTATTTCACACTTTTAATCAAATCAACAGCTTCCTGGACTGTTGTAATTTTTTCTATTTTTTCCGCAGGAATTGTGATACCAAGTTTCTCTTCAACGCCCATCACAATCTGATATACGTCAAGGGAATCGGCTCCCAAATCTGTGAGAAATGTCATATCCGGTCGGATTTCTTCCGGGTCCATGCCCAGAATAGCAGCCGTAACCTTTCTCAAAGCTTCATATTCCATTATCCCAAGTCCTTCCCTACTCATCCTTGAGGATGACTTTATCCTTTATCTTCTCATTGATCTTCTGCTCCTTAAATGTAACACACTGCAGAATTGAATTCTTAATTTCAATAGACTTGGAGCTTCCATGAGTCTTCACTACCAGACCGTTCAGTCCAAGAAGTGGGGCACCGCCATAGGCTTCCAGGTTAAAGGATTTCAATGTGCTTTTCAGAGCAGGCTTAACCAGAAGCGCACCAATCTTACTGCGCAAGGAAGTCATCATGCCAGCCTTAACCTTCTTCAACAGAGTGGCTGCTACACCTTCGTATAACTTTAATATGATATTACCCGCAAACGCCTCACAAACGATAACATCCGCATATCCTGACGGAATATCCCTTGCTTCGATACTTCCGATAAAATTAATCTCCGGGCAATTTTTAAGAAGAGGGAAGGTTTCCTTAACGAGCGCATTGCCCTTTTCTTCTTCTGCCCCGATATTTACAATGGCTACCCTGGGCTTGTCTACGCCTATTACGTTCTCCATGTATACAGAACCCATCTTCGCAAACTGTACCAGATGTGATGGTCTTGCATCTACGTTAGCACCACAGTCTATCAAAAGTGAGCATCCCTTCTCTGTAGGGATAAGTGGAGCAAGAGGTGGTCTCTCAATACCTCTGATTCTTCCGACAATTAACTGTCCTCCTACAAGTACAGCTCCTGAGCTTCCTGCTGATACAAAAGCATCACAGGTGCCGTCTTTTACCAGATTCAGGGCAACTACGATGGAAGAATTCTTCTTCTTTCTAATTGCCAGAACAGGTGGTTCTGCTGTCTCAATCACTTCGTTTGCATTCACGACCTCAATCTGCTTCTCATTGTATGTATATTTGCCCAGTTCGGCTCTCACAACATCTTCCCTACCAGTCAGATATACGATAATATTCTGATTCTCATTAACAGCTTCCACTGCACCTTTTACGATTTCAACCGGTGCATTGTCTCCGCCCATGGCATCTACCGCTACTCTCGTTATTTCTTCCATTGTCAGTAATCCTCCTACGTACGGCTCTTACTCTGCGTAGAGCGCACCAAACTAATATAAATATACTAGACAATGGTATAAAAATCAATATCTAAGCAAAAAATAAACAGGGAGTCAATCGTTATGATCAACTCCCTGTCAGTCAGGCTGATTAGTTAGCGCTGATGATTTCCTTCTTATTGTAAGAGCCATAAAATTCACTATTTCTACACAATGCGCTAAACCTCTATTTATTGTCGTATGAAAATTTCTGGCTCTATGTATTTCTATATATTTCTACACGAAATGGGTTAAACTTTGGGTTATAAATATGTAATGGGTTAAACTTTTAAAACTGATGGTAATGACTTTATTTCCTCAATAGCTCGCTGGTTACTCACATGATTATATACCTGCATTGTTATAGCTAGGGTTTTATGCCCCATAATAGTTTGTAATACCTTAACATCAATTTTATTTTCTGCCATCCTTGTACAAAAAGTATGTCTAAAAGTGTGAGCAGAAAATGTAGGGAGTCGCATATCTACTCCATTTAATTCAGCTTCTACGTTAAATGCATCTACAATATTATGGAATGCACGTGTAAGCGTATTTGGTGTATGTAAATGCAAATTACTATTCAAAAATACAAAGTTACTGTAACCATCTAACGTTGGTCCCATATTTGAACTTATCTCGTAAGTTTTTCCTTTATACTCTTTTAAAATTTGCAATACATCTGACTGTAGCGGAATATCTCTCGATGTTTTGTTTTTAGGTGCTGTAATATAATGCACAATCTGTCCTTTCGGGTGTTCTTCTGTTTTCTTCTTCTTATAAATAACCTGATGATTTATATGTAAGATTGCTTTATCAAAATCAATATCATTCCAAGTGATACCTATAGTTTCACCTATCCTACAACCTGTACCTAGCATAAACACTATCATTGGATAATACCTATTATATACCACACTATTCTGAACAAACGAGAGCAGTTCTCTTTGCTCTTCCCTTGATAACGCAACCCTGCTGGAATCTGCTGAACTTTTATAATCCCTCATACAACCCTTACAAGGATTCTTTCTTATCATATCATCTTCCACTGCCATCTGAAAAGATGGGTAAATTAAATTTTGGTAAAGCTGTATACTTCCTATAGCAAAATGCAATGTATTCCGCAAATAAGCATAGAAAGCTTGAACGTCTGATTTCCGAACATCAGAAACATATAATTTTCCAAAATTAGTAGGTCGAATATGCTTTTCTAGCATATCTGTATAATTGTTAATAGTAGACTCTGCAATACTTTTCGTCTTTAAGTACTTCTCCACTAATGCCCCTACTGTTAATTGCTTAGCGTCAAAAGTATGTAACCCTACATCTATATCTAACTGCAAGTCTCTTTCTTTTTGGCGCAAACACTTATCATTTTTCTTTTTAGGTGGTGTTTTATCTGTCTCGATTAACTTCCACGCATAAATTGCTTTTCGATTTCCATAACGATCAGTATATCTATAACGATATCTGCCATCTTTAAGCTGATCTTCATTTGCTTTTAAATTACGTCCTTTAGAATCTTTCTTTGTTTCTGAACTCATAAAAACCTCGCTAAAATTAAAAATGAGCTGTGCATTTTTTGATGCACAGCTTGAAGTTAAAGGAAATGTATACTATCTGAATTTATGTATTCATCAAAAACCTCTCTTTTAACTAATTTTTTTCGCCCTACGAACAATGCAAAAGGGCATCCAGGCTGATCTATCATATTAGACAGTCTATTCACTCCAATATTAGAGTACGCAACAGCCTCTTTAAGAGTGAGAATCAACTTCTCATTGATAGGGACCTCAATTTCGTTTTCTTTACTCACAATAATCACCTTTCAATATGAAATTTTTCTTTGTTACACTAATATAAGACAAAAGTACTCAGAAGTTTGTCTTTTTCACATCCTTCCTACCCAATATTCATTTCTTACATCTTCCTTGTACTTATTAAACGGCACTCCAAACATCTTTAAGTTATAATCATAAACAGTATTGTCAACTTTATCCAGTAATGCAAAGTGTGATACATCTTTGTCCAAATCACGCTTTACTACACTAATTACTGTACAAGGACGACCTGTTATTTGAAAAGAAAATCCTAAACTATTGATATCTGTAAGCTTTGTTGCAATACCTACATAATCTACGATAGGGTAGGAGGCATTAAACTTATCACCTATACTTATTTCACCTATAGGTGTAGATGGCTGCCATTGCCATTCTGGATTCGCGCCCAGAACTTTGATAGGAACAACTAATTTGTTATACCTGTCTTGTTGTATCTTACTATAAACATCTTTTGCCTTGTCTACAGCCCCATTAATTAAATTTCCTACACCCTGTACTATACCTCCAAGCAAATTATCTGGTGCATTCTCATCACCTCCACTTGTAGACGTTGTATTATTGCTATTATTTGCAGTTACATCAACATATTCTGCAGTTAAGAAGTTTTTTACACTACTTTTATTAGAACCACCTTTTGCAAGAATTGAGGCAAATACCTTTAAACGTAATTTCTCTTCTTCTGCAAGACCTTTTGTTCCATCAGGTACCCCAAGTGGCATAGATGGGAAAGCATTCAATTCATTAGCTTTATTATCAGAGCCATCAAATCCTGCTAGTCTAGCTGCATAATAATCATAAACAGTAGCATACGACTGTAAATCTTTATCTGTTGCCTGATTCTGACTAGCTGCATAATATTTTGATAAGGTAGTTGCATTTTCGCTTATTGCTTTAGCAAGCTTTGGAAATCCTAAAGAGACTTCTTCATCTCCAAAATTTATTTTAGACGACCCTTTTATTTTTTCCGTAATATCTTCTGAACCATACAATACTTGCAATTCAGAATCTTTATTAGCTAAAGTAATTGAATCATGCTTACCAGTCTCTTTAGCAAGTAATGTCTGATCTATCAGTAATTCAAAAATATCCTGACCTACTTGCTTTTCTTCATATTTAAATTCAGAATAATTAAATTCACTCAAACCCAATCCATGCATAGCCACGTATAACAAAGGCGATTTCGAAGGCTCGCCACACATAATAGCGTATAACCCTGAATAATTAATAGTATAACTGTTAGAATGAAAACTTTTAGCATATGTATAAAACCCGACTCCCACATTTGAAGTATCCCAAAATCCAATAGACAAACCATCTAAAGCAGTCCAGAGTGTCCTTGCACTAAAATCTGATTCTTCGTGATAAAAAACATGTTTTAGAGAGTCACCTAAATATGTTGCATAATACATTACTTTAGTCCCATCAGTGAGATCACCATAATAGCATTTTACAGTCCCGTTATCTGCTGTAGCTCCTGCAGCAACACCATTATATTTAACTTTCTTATCAATACTTGCACAATTCTCTATTGACCAGACAAGTGTAGCATACGCCTCCATAACGCCAAGTGCAGTTGTAATATGCTCACCTGTGAGAACATTAAGAATATCCAGTGGCTCATATTTCTGTAAATCCACATAATGGCATAGTGTTATCGTGACATCCCTATCTTTAGCGATTTCTAATAGTAATGGGTAACAATTATCTCCCATCCTATCACCAGACACTATAGTATCAGGTTCATTTAAAATAATCAGCAACGCTTTACAACCAGTAGACAGGTCTCTTGGCGATATTCCACCTAAAACAGGAGATTGAATAAATTCGACACTGACATATTCTGAGTCATCAATTGTTTTTTATAATTCGTTTTGCCATGTCTGATTGCAACCAACTAGCCTCGTACTGTGCATCAAAGTAATCAGACACATAGGCAACTCTATCTGGCCAATCTAACCCCTTAGGTCCAAATATGATTTTCAACATACTGTCATACCTACCTTATCACTTTTGCAGATCTTGTAATCTCTGATTGATAAAATTGTTATCGCTCTTTGAAGCAAGCAATGTTATATCAATTTGTAATTCTCTAACTGCTAACTTGGCAGCCTCTCTTACTGTTATATGCTCACCCCATAATTGGAATGGTAAGCAGAAGTTACCGCCACTTACTTCAAAAGCATGATCAAAATCAAATATAGGGCACAGGCTTTTAATTACCCTATTAGTATCAAATAAGAATCCCCAGTTATCCTGATGTCGATCACTATTACCAATTAAGTAATCGCATAATACCATAGTCCAGAATTGATTCTTATATTTGCCCAGAACCAAATCTTTTAAATCATAATTCAAATTGTAATTACCGGCAGTAACAAAACCCGTATCTTGATCTGTAAAACATTGACACCTAGAAACTTGCAATCCTTCATAAGTAGTTAGTTCATATTGCAAAACATTGAAACCTAACTTTTGTAATTCTATACTTGCTGTGACTTCATTAATGACACTACTTGCCTTACCACCTTTGTACAAATAAAATGAATCTTTATTTCTAACCCATGCTTTAGGTGCAACACCATCAGTAGATATATCTTTCTCAACTAACTCACGATTCGTAACTGTTAATGCCTTACCTAATAATGCAATATCAACAATGTCACCCAGATGACACTGAAATAAATTATGTTTACACCAAGTGTCAGAGAGATCCTCTGTCACCCAGTAAAAGTCTTTTAGAGACACACAATTTAGTGAAAGTGATATTGCTGCACGCTCCTTATCAGTTTTCGCCTGCTGTAACCCAACAGCATTTAAGATACTTTTAGCATATGTCCTGTCTAAACTAAGAACACGATTACTGCACCACCAATAGAAGTTTAAAACATTGTTCATGAGCATGTCGAAGTCTGCAGTCTCTTCCAAGTAAAGATCAAATGGCATGAGATTTTCATTTACTATATTTACAATACCCCTATCAGTTATAGAGCATACCAATTCGTCCTGTGCTTTTAGATACCATTTCCTTTGCCTATTTCTTTGAGAATCTATTGACTGCATAAATGCTCCTTTCTTGAATGAAACTCAAAATAGAAATAATTAAAGTATTGCCACAACACATCAATCATTTCTACCATTTTAACGAAAAATAATTAATTAAATAATTACTGTATTACTCTAACACAGTAATCATTTAATCCATTTTACTCAATAACTAGATTAGATAATTAATGTATTGATACAACACACCAATTATTTAATCAGCTACTTTTCTTAAAGCTTCTGAATACTGCGTAGCATCCACATAATAATCATTACACAGCGCAACGTCAAAATCGTTAGTTCTAGGACTATTCCATTCATCCTTTGTCAGCCAGCCTGCACAGGAGGGTATATTTAGATCTCCATTTTCAGATAGCCAAATCTTATCTCCAGCTTTCAATGTACCATCTGAGCTACCTTTCGTAACCACATATGCCTTCAAAGTTTCCATATGCAATACCTCACCTCTTCTGCTTACGAAATACTTACGATTATAATAATTAATGTATTGATACAACACACCAATCATTATATAAAATATACCATCTTCAAAATCCAATCTTTATAATCAGCAATAGTACTATTGTCATTTAAACATATGCCACTAATGCCGTAATTCTTAAATGTTAAATCAACACCGGACATATCAACCTCTATATCCTTCATACTAGCAATCTTAGATATCCAAGATTGACAATTTTCACCACAATTAACCAGGTCAACAACTGTATCAGTCTTATAGAGTACAATAAGTGCTTTGACACCACCAGAAATTTCCTCAGGTGTAATTTGACCAAAAATTGGATTAACTATACTGGCACAACCTGTACACTTAGAATGATCGACGTCTAAAAGCATAGATTGCACAAATTCATCGTCAAACCATTCTTTCCCATAAATGTTGTCAAAATACACATCAATATTGTAGACAGTATCTTTTCTATGACCGAAATAAACCTTTATCATAATACCTCGCTTTCCTATTCATATTATAATAATTAGAGTATTGATGCAACACACCAATCATTATAACAGAAAATAACAGTACACTCCTTATTATACTGTATATTTAAATCATTAGATAATTAATGTATTGACACAACACATCAATCATTTAATGTAATAGCTAAATTTTCTTTTACACGATAAAGTATCAAATCTATACCTTTAATACTTGTAACTGTGTACTTTTTATCCAGCAGCAATTTTAATTCATCTGCCTGCTCCTTTGTTAGCTTCAAAGACTGTACAAAAGTAATTAATGCACTATCTGCTACTGCCTTACTAAATTGGTCATGTTGTGCACATAAACTATCAACAAGCAATGAAATGCTAGAGAATACATCATTTCCATATGATGTGAAAGATATTTGCTGCAACATTGTGAACACATCTATCTGATTAAAATCAATATTAAGGTCTGAAGTATATAAGTCTCTGATATACTCATTACAATAAGATAGTAACAACTGATCAATACCATTACGTTCTACAATGAAAACATCTTTACACTTCATTGCAGCAATTTCAATAGGGAAAACTTTCAATCCACGCTGGATAAAAACTTTAACTACATACTTTTCATCCATATGACTACAAACTGAATCAGCAAATATAGGGACATATCTACTTGGCGTAACTTTTATAATGTCGTTTGATTTAGCTTCCTCACGAAATGAAACTATAACCTCTTCAAATTGGGTAGAATCAAGTTTTATATAAACAGATATTCGATACAAATTATCCAGTACACATATAAAAGATTTCTGCTTCTCTTGATCTTTTCTACGTTCAATCATATATGGTTGTAAATTGCTCAAATACATTTTTATGAAGTCGAGTACATTCAATCCACAATACTCGATATAATCAAATAAATGTTTATTCAAGCCACTTCTATGCTCTGTTTCATCAAGTGATATTCTATCAAGTTTAGCGAGTTGTCTGATCTTTTTACACACTGCTATTTGAGACGTGTCAATACCTTTGTCAGATAAATCTTCATATGTTAAGCTATCTCTTTCTTTACTAATATCTCTCATATTATTTCTACTCATTCTACATAGTGATATTATAATAATTAGAGTATTGATACAACACACCAATCATTATAACAGAAAATAGCAGTACCGTAGATGGTACTGCTATTTTATTTAAGCTACTATCATCTGCCAAACTGCTAGAGCTGAATAACTTAAGCAGGCAGTCACAAAACATAGAACTGCCGGATAAAAGAATAATTTAAAATGCTTCTGTACAAAAGCATTTGGCAAACCACACATTAGTACAAATAGGATACCAGAAATGCCAAATCCACAAGCTGCTGTAACAATGCAGTTTTGCAATATGCCCTTTTCCAAATATATCATAGGTGGTATAACAATAGCTGCTGAAAGCCCTAATACACTAAGACTTGCAACAATCATAACACATCTCAAGATAGGATTTAATTTATAACTCCCATCTTTCACACCAATGAAATGGTATGCACCTTCCAAAACAGTCACATATACAAGGCCGCACAATCGCAAGAAGCCATAAGCTAAACCTGCAAAAACAAATACAACTAACGGTATTACTTTTGGATTGTTGTACAAAAACATTACCATACTTTTACATTGAATCGAGTCATACATAACGTTATGATGCTAAATACTGTATCAAATAATGAATACCAGTCTAACACCTTCTTTAAGTTATCTGGTATAATATCATCCCAGATAAGTATAACTCAATTCTCTCCTTTCTTCAGTTAGATAAACTATATCTTCAATTATATATGTCTAAGTATCTAAATATTTTTCGCAGGTAAAGTATGACACCCTGGAATTAACCAGGGTGCCATAGCTGCCTTAATGTGATCCTTCTGTCCTCAAATCATCTGCTGATGTATGGTCGTTAGAGTAAACTGAAACAATAGGATCTGTTGTAAATTTACCTGTTTTAGGATCGACTGGTGGAGTGTAGACCTTATCCTTATATGGACCATCATCAAAGATCTTAACCCCTGTCTTACCAGTTTTGTCTTTATCTACATTGTTGATTGCTGTACCATCATATGCAAGAGTCCAGACTTCACCCTTGACATAAATCTGCAGTGTGCAGACAATAACTGCATTCTGACTGGATATCTTTTCGATATTAGCAGTCGTGCACTTTTCACCTGCTTTAACAAATACAGAACTGGATGGCAGTCCAATAGTCCAATTCCAACGTTGCGCCTGCCTGCCATAGATGGGTTCAGCTAATGCATTCTCAGGATTCTTGTTAACACCATAAGTAGTCGTTGAACCAATGAATGTCCTGTTAATGTCATTTAAGAATAATCTTTGAGCAGTACCTAATATATCTTTCTGTGTAGATGGTACACGGATTTTAGGAGATTCTGCTGGTGTGAAGAAGTCAATGACATCACCTGTTGTTTTCTTTTCCTTTGCTGTATAATTTCTCCTCTGATACTCATTCTGCCAATCCATATACAGATAATACTCACTGATAGAGCTGTCACAGTCAAAAGCTGCTACTGGTTTATAGTTACCACTTTGACCCATATACACATCAAGAGGCGTATACGCATTTGTATCAAGATTTAATAACCAATATCTTGGAGTTATCTGCATCTTATAATACAAATCACTATCCGTGTATTCACCACTTGTATCCAGATTCTCCCCATAGTAATTACCAATAGTGCTGATATCCATGTAGAGATTATAGCCGGGACGCATAGGCTGCTTCTTTAAAGCCTGTATCGGGTTATCTGCTGGTGTAAGAGGCAGCTGAACATGTTTATACGCTTTACCACCAGTAGATGAATACTGTGTCGAGTAAGCATCATGCCATAATGTACCTGCACTTACATCTTCAAAACGCAAATCCTTATCATCAGATAATACTTTATTTGGCAACTTGAGATTGACCTGGGGTACCAGATTCTTAATTAACCATGTGCCGTTATTCTTAGGCTGCTTGAAAAGTGTTGCAAATCTGAAGTCCCCTGTATCTTCCAGTGCAAGTCCGCCAATAGACCCAAGAACGTCAATATACTGAACTTTAGTTGCTGTATGTCTTGCCGCATAAGTCCTATCTACCCTGTCTTTATTGGTAACATCTACTGACTCATCATAATACTCAATTGTGTTAGCATTAGAGGCTATCGACACAAATTTTGTTGTGCCATTATTGACCTCGTTGTTACCAAGGACAGCATAGAATGTCCAGATATAATCCCCATCCTGTGGTATATAGAAGAGATTGATTGGCTGGTAGGCAGAAGCCTGTTTCGTGAAATTACCATCCTTATCCTTGAAAATGACATTTACAGGAAAGATGACATACTTATCACGAGTCCATTTGCTACAATCCATATTGTCCACATACCCCATACCCCTGACTGATGTTGTGTCCAAGATCCCATGCATGTTAGGTGACTGGGAAAAATCACCTGTATTCGGATAATAAATCTTGAACTCCCTATCAATATTGATAAAAGTATCAGATATAGATACAACCTCATTACCATGCTGTACTAACTGACCTGTTTTCTTCTTATGGTTTTCATCATTATTACAGGGTGTCCAACAGCGAGAGTCACCATAGGAATAATGGCATGCAGATGACGATGCATCCCACTTACCTTCCTCACCATGCTCAATATGATGGGGGTTATCGCATGTCAATACTTTCTGTGTGTTCTGCTTACAAGCTGCAGTACATTTGTGTACATTGGGCTTATTTGTACAAGCTGCGTATTGAGCTGTAGATGTTGTACAGATTAATGTTCTGTTACCACAAGCACCAGCCGGACTTGTGCTTGACCAGCCACATTGAGTACAATACCATTCTGTGTGTGAACCATGACTAACCCACTTGCGTACAGGACGGATACAAGGGTTATAACCACAAGTACCACAGTCTGTCCACTCATAGCCTCCATCTTCAACCTGTCGTGTGCTGATTGCTCCCGGACAACCAATGTAACAGCCACCTTCCCATGAATGTACATGAGTACATTCAGACGTATGCTCATGAGCATTTAACCCACCTATATGGTCTGTCATAATATTGATTGTTTCATAACAGGCATCTGTATGATAACTTGGCGCAGTTATAGGACAAGTCAATACCTGGTACTGACAACTTGAATTACCTGGACATCCGGTAACACTACTTTCCGGGTCACCACCAGCCGCCAGGGATGCATCTGTTCGCAGGTCATATTTCTCATCATTGCAAATGACATAGGCATTCTGCGTGCTGACAGGATTGTGAACAACAATATTATTCACCTTAGTCTTACCCTTGGTATAGCCAATCTCTGTATAACTTTCATAAGAAGTAAAATCAGTACCACCCGGGCTGCCCTGATGAACCTGTTTAGAGAATTTCAGATAGCACTTACCTGTGTCCCATTCACCATTCTTAACTCTTGGCTCTGAGCTGCTCTTAGGCCATGTTCTGTCTTCCGTCTGCATGACATCCCAAATATCAAGACCAGTCTTAGTGAGACGCAGATTGTTAAAACCTGTCGCATAGTTACTGCTTCCTTTCTTTATCCTCGAATTAGGATGCATGGAAAAGCCGGTAGCCTGTGCAAGCTTATTCCAGCCATTCACACCGATAGATTTATCAGCGCCAGGGCTTGCACTAGAACCGTGAAGCTTATTTACATACCCATCAGCAACAGTCACATTACTATTGCTCCATTTAGAGCCTGGTGAGCTGTACTGTCCATTATAACCACTTCGAGTTATATGGGTGGACTCCCAGTTAGAAGCACAGTCATTGTTGTTCTGCCACATATCCTGTATTCGCCATGTCTTGTTGAAGGTAATAGGATTGCCTGGCATTGACTGGGCATCCGTGTCTGTTACAGGAAAGTCACTAGGGTTCAACTTAACAGATTTTGAGTCATAGGAGTAATAGCAGGGTATCTGCCAGCCTTCCGATGTCTGTAGAGCCACGTAGTCAGACACAACAGAACACCAGACCCCACTATTCTGCGCCAGACAGCTGTTGATTGCAGTCCATGCTTCCGTCGCCAACGTTGTCCTGAGCTGGCACGTATTATCGACTGTAACCCCGTCGCCATTAGAGCCACATACATGATCCGTGTTGCCATAGATATTCTCATTATTGACCTTCTGGTCACTGGCAGTCACAAAGAATACCAGCCGTCCATTACCATCAGTACCTGACTGTGGATTAGTGGCATGCGCATAATTACCCTGTGACGTGAAAGAGACATTGCCAAGGTTAGGATCCCATTTCAGTAAAGACGGATTGGTCAGGGCTGAGTTTTGACTAGGATTTGTAGCGCCGGAACTTGATTCATTAGCTGCTAATGAGGTAACACCAGATGATGTAAATATCAACATCATTACTATTAACATAGCAGTTATTCTTCTAATTTGTTTCATTTTATAAATCACTTCCTTAAATAAAAATAAGAGATACCTCAAAAACTTGAAGTATCTCTCTAACTAAATGTTCTTTGAATTACATCAGATATTTCTACAACAAACGCAGCTACAATACAAAATATGAATCCAATATTCAAAAGTATATTGTCCTTAACATGTGAAAATACATAGTCATCGCTATACCTATTTACATACAAATATTCTGACCACGTACTACCTACTGCTAATAGTATATAAGCGGCTGTAACAATAACTTTCGAAATACCTTTATAAGTATAACCTGCACATACACAAATTACACTTTCTATAACAAGTAGAACAGGGATTGTCAGATAATTCACCGCTAAATACAAAGCACCATACCTTACTGGCACCTCAAGATTTGACTTTTTCACAATATCTATCGGCACATGTGTTATTCTTGCTTTATCTCTATAAAATTTATCTTTTGACCAGTCTACTAATCTTAATCGTATACTGATATTTAAATGGAATGCTGCAAAACATGCAATTGTAAAAATAATTATATCTGTCATATTCTTCACGATTACCATTAATATGACCAAAGTTGTGTTAGACTCAATAATTTTCTCCATAATAATCACCAGTTATGAGTATAACACATATCATTTTATTGGTATATACTCCTTTCTTAAAAAATAAAAGGACACATCATATAATGACATGTCCTCTTATAACCATTATTTATCTTCCTGCTTAATTGCTTTTCTCACTCTGTTTTACAGAATCTATCCAGATTTTACTAAAAATACTATACACTATGAGTATTATCCAAAGTATTTTAGTATAAAGTACAACGCCTAAACTGTATCTTAGCAGCCATTTAGCCATCAATGCATAAATTCCACAAGCAAAAGTCAGTAAATTACCAAGAACTACCACAACGCATGTGCGCATAAAATAGGCATGTTTTAATTCACGAACAAGTTCAAGAATATTGATGCTCATACCAATCAATATATACTGCAGAGCTACCCAGCAAATTAGAGTTATTATAAGTCCTGCCAAGTTACTTAGTGATGCTATATTAGTACCTAAATACTGCACATCATTTATGAATGCAATTATGTGAACATACACATAATTTACAGCTATTGGCCCCTTGTACATAAAATACACAATGAATAATGTATAAACACTCCATATTATTCCAGTTCTTCCGAGATTGAAATACCAAGATTTCATAAAATTTTTAAGCATATTATATTTATCTCCAAGCCCAATTGCTTCTGCCTTCTCTTGAAGACTAATACTGTTATTAATATCTTTTTTAATTAAAATTTTGAACATACTATCACCTCTTGGTAATCAGTATGATGTGCAAATTCCCAAAAGTCAATAACTCTTTTAATAAAGACATACTTAGGCGTTGGAAATACTCCTTTCTTACACAAAAAGAGATACCTCATTTAGAAGTATCTCTCTTATAAACTAATATTAAATTGTTTAATTACTTGGAAAGTCCAATAGCACCATGGTCTGTAGATGCTGTATCTCTGGATCCATCTGAAGTCCTGGAGCCAAGTGTTACCACGCGGATGGGTAACTGGGTGGAAGGATTGAAACCTTCCTGGTTACTATAACCAGTTCCATTCTTGTGAACTGTATATTGTTTTATTTCTGTGCCTTTTATTCCTCGAGCTGCTGCGCCAACACCAATGCATCCACTGTTCAATGCACGTTCAGCATAATAACCATCTAAGCGACTTACTGCAGGAATATTTACTCCCTGTCCCTGATAAATCTCAACAGTTAATACTCCATCAGCACCATAGTAAATCTTAGGTGCCTTATGTGTTGTGGAAGAATGCCAAGTCATACCATCAAGGTTCAGCTCAAGCATGCCATCGGTAGATATGATCTTGTGGTCATCAGCGTAGGAATAAGCAGTTGTAGCGACCTGAGTGGAAGCTGCAGGAGCTGTAGTACCGGCTGCATCAACGATTGTCAGATTGACAGTGATGACATTACCTGTCGGAACGCCATTGACTACATTCTGGAACTGAACGACCTGAGCGCCGACTTCAGTAGCTGCAACGACAATACCCTGATTATCAGCTGCAGGTGCAAATGCTGCATACGCACTTGTCTGCAGAGGCATCGGCACACCACCAGCAGTTGCAAGCAGATTAGCTACACCGAAGTTCACCATTGTACCCTTGTACATTGCCAATGTATATGTGCCATCTGCATTTGCCAGGAAGACAGGCGCCGGATTACCAGCATCATTCTGCAGATATGTAATAATACCTGTTGCCGTCAGCTCCTGTGCCTCGGCTGCTTCAACAATCGTAGTCAGAATTGCATCATTACCTGATACAGATGCTATTGTCGATCCATCAGCACCGACAGCCACGATTGAACCGGCTACGAGAACCGATAATGCTAAGTTAATAGATTTCTTGATTAAGTTTGTTCGTTTCATTATATAACCCTCCTTAGGTTTGAATCTTGAATTATGCTTCATATGTTGATTACTTATTCTCTAACATACTAAATATCTGCTGTTCGGAATACCCTGTTAGACTAGAAATCATTTGTACATCACAACCATTATCAAGTAACTTTCTAATTACTTCTTCTTTACCCTCTTCTTTACCTTCTAGTCTACCTTCTTCTTTACCTTCCAATCTACCTTCTTCTTTACCTTCCAATCTACCTTCTTCTTTGCCCTCTTCATAAAAACTTTGCCCTAATCCACTCATAATATTCAACTCCTTCTTCACTTCATTTGGCAGCTCTATACCATAATTAGACAATATAGAACTACGCTCACCATCTGTCAACTTATTTGAGAACATGGCATCCAATGCTTTGTGCATTGTAGATGAAAATACACTGTCATCTCTTTGAATATTCTTTAAACCAATAAATATAATATTCACCATAGAGTCAGGAGATCCCACCCAACTACAATCACCGTATACTTCATTGGCTTTTAGATTTGTACATAAAAGGCTATCTTCAGGTCTATTCATGCATAACCATATTGTATAGACAGGTTTTATCAGATCATAATCATCTTTCTGAAACTCAACTTCTTTCTGAGCCGATATTAATCTAGCTGCATAAAAGATAGCTCGATTCATCAAGTCATAAGTAAGGCGACTTCTGCGCTGAGCTTCTACATTAATAATTACCTGTGTTGTAAAATTTTCATTCAATCTTGCATAAAATTTCACATCATATGCAATCTTACCTTCTCCATCTGCTTCATTCTCATTACCAAGACCATTAATATCTCTTGCTAAATATGTATTTGTTAGCCCAGGTTCTACAGGAATTCCAATTTCAATATTATCTTCTATTAAAGAAGCAATTTCATCAAGAGTTTTATCTTTAACTGCTGCAACTGCACACTTTAGTATACACGCTAAAACTGTGCGATTCTTTAATACACTTTTAGCTCTACCGTCATATTGCCATTTGTCAGATGTTTTAGGTACACCTGACTGTCTTGCAGCTTTAATATCAATCGCCATAAAATACTCCCCTTCATTTACTATCAAATTCAAGATAGATCTTCACTTCCCCCTACAGTAACGGCTTCACTATATCTATCACTATCCCAAGTTATTTAAACTAAATAACATAAAACCTCCACATCGTCTTCAGGTGTTGTGTACCTTGCAACAGCTAAGCCAAGTGCCTGTAACATTTCAATATCCTCTCTACTCCTGTTATGATATTTTACAATAGCAGACTCAACATCTATTTCATTATTATCTAAGTATTTAACACTATCTAAACCGACCCATTGATCAGGATACTTAGTTGCTATCTGATCCCAGGTTAATCGTTCTGACAAATTACCATTAGGTGATTTATCAAGATTGTCAAGATAGTCTTGCAGCCCACAATCCTGTTCATGCACTTTATTTATATCAATTGCCATAAATAACCCTCCTAAGGTTTGAATCTTGAATTATGCTTCTTGTTTCTCTTCATCTGTTAAGCCGTAATTACCCAGCACTTCTAACAATGCCTGATTTCTGATGGATTCATTTACTTCACTATTGAATTTGTCAAGAACCTGTTTTACAGTCTTATTAGGTAACTTCAATTCTGTGAACATATCTTCCTTCAGTTTTATGTAATTCGGATTGTCTATGTCTCTCTTTACAAGATAATATATGTTATCTAGACAAGCTGGATATTCTACAGGCATTATTAGTCTCAAAATACTCTGTAATGTTTGAATTGATTTAATATCTCTAATAATAGCTCGTAAATCAGTACATACTGAATTACAAGATAATTTATCGTGTGCGTAAGAATTTCTTAACTTATATAAGACATTTAATAAAATAGATGCATCTCCGCTGAACTCAGCATTGCTTAAGACAATACGTGTATCAATATTACACTTTGTTTGCAGTTTCTTGCGCCCTGTAAATAGATAATTATTAAATAGCACATATTCAAACAAGGTTAAAACTATCCAAGCTATATACTCATCAGGTAGTTGATCATTTAGTCGTTTAAAACGAGTCATTAACATTTCGTTATAAACATCTATATGTTGAAAATTATATTCGAAATTTTGTATTCTCTGTCTTTCAATAGAAGTCACACTAAATCAACTCCTCCTCTTGTCGAACATTCTTCTTCGAATAATCTAGCATTATCAGTCGCTGTCACAACAGGGCAACATTCTTCACCTATATTATCATCAATACCATCTGCCACCTGATTCAAATTAATATCAAAAATACCAATAAGAACACCAGTCATGTCCTTAACTATATTACTAATCTCTGCACGTGTATCAACTAATATATAAAGGTCCATACTTGCTTTAACATAATTAGCTTGCAATAACTTTGTACTATGCCTTTTACAAGATTTATTAATTGCATATAATAAATCTTTATTTTCTAAAAGGCTAGCTTGTAATTCTGTTACTGTTCTCAAAATAGTATCACACCTCTCTTCCACGAAGATCTTGAATTATTATAGTTTGTTAATACTATTAATAACCCTCCTTAGGTTTGAATCATTGATTGCACAAAATGTGTAACCTTCCATTTGAATCTTTAATTTCTAAATGTCTAACAGTACTTTCTCCCTCTGGTACTGTTATTCGTAAATATTTATCTCTATCATTTATCTCATATGTTAATCTACTAAACATTGATGCGCTGAGAATCATCTGCACTTTTAAATTTTTATCATCTGTGACAATCACTGGTAGATCTGGATAATATAAATCACCAAGCTTAAAGTTTGATAATCGATATAAATCTCCTTTCGCTGTACCGCCAAAACCTGTAAAAACTACTCCTTCCTTAATCTTTACAGTATTAAAATTGTAACGTAAAGCTGTATATCCTCCTGTCCAGACTGGTATTACAGCACCCGTGTCTACCAAAGCTAGCATATTATGATAATTTTGCAATATTGCAACAGGTCTTAGTCTATCTTTATGTAATATAATGTCCATTTTTTAGCACCTCACATCTCATCAGGTGTTGTATACCAAGCATAAGTGATATCCAATGTTTGTAACATTGTAAGTTCTTCTAATGTTCGACCAACAAAACCTACTTTTGCAGATATAATTGATGTCTTAGATTCGTTACCCCATTCGACATCTATCAAACCAACCCACTGATCAGGATATTTTTGAGCTATTTCAGCCAATGTTAGTCTTTCAGACAAGTTTCCATTAGGGTTCTTATCTAACCTATTAACATATTCCTGTAAATCATGATCCAATTCTCTCTCACTCTGTAACGCAATTGCCATAATATAACCCTCCTTCTATTTTCGTTTAATTTGTATTTAAATTTCTAGCTTACTGAATTATCCTTACTTTTACTTCTCTAGAATTATTTTTTGCCTCAATAGCTGCTCTTTGCGAGACAAAAGGATTTCTTTTTGGTGAACATATTGTTAATCTTTTACCTACGACTTCTTCAATTTTTCCCTGTGCAACAATGTCTGAAACTGATGCTTTTCTCCCTCTATTAGTTTTCCCTTCAAAAGACACTGTCGCAACAACAGATTGACCTTTTTTATATTTTGCTAAGCCATCTTCCAATTCTACCACTATTTTACCACCCTCAGAAGAAATTATATGTGCTATTGTATCTTGATTTTTCTGTCGACGTTTAAACATTACTAGCTACTCCTTTCTCTTTGAGTACAATGACATGATTGTGTAGACATCTACTGTTGGTTTTATATGGAACTTTTTATAACCTCTACCAGATAATAGTTTTCTCAGACTACCTTCATCTATGATGCCAATTACCTTTATCTCCACCTTATTATTTAAATCATCTACAAACACAGTGCCAACTGCGGCAAGTTTATCTGTAAATGTTTCATCTTCTTTATACTTACAATATATGCGTACTATCACACCATTAGTAAGAAATTTATTTTTCCTTGTATATAGTCGATATTCCTTCTTATCTTCATCATAACGACTATCGCACGCTTTTATATCATCTGTGCCACTACCTAGTTTTACAAAAATAGTAGCAATAATTATTGCTATTATAGTCAGCTGTGCCTTATTACAAACTGGAATTGTATCAGTGAAGAACCACATTAATAATGTTGTGAATACATCAGCAATTATTCCAAGCATTTTCACTACATTACTTACCATACAACAAACCATCTCCTTAGTTTTAATTTATAATGTGATTAGCGTAACATAGCTCCTTAGATTTAAATTCCTAAATTATATTTCTCAATTATATATGTAAAATGCTTTAATTATTTTTCGTTATAGTACTATTGTAACATGTTATCTATACATATTACAATAGTGTTAGTAAGTTCAGCATAAACTTCTGGTGGAAACTACTATTCATAAACCTTTTCTATACAAAAGAGAGATACTTCCAGTTGGAGGTATCTCTCTTGATTATTAACTATTCTTATCTGCATCGCCTACACTACTATTTTCTTTACTAACAACATCTGGGAAAAACAGATATTGTACTTTTTTATTAATTTTATATGCCCACTTTGAAAGAGAGAAAGCATTATAAAGGGTGATAATCAACCAGAATACCCAATTACGCATATAAACGGCAAACCCATCTCCAAAAGCTATAACATGATAAATAGCATGCAATAGAATTAACACCAATACTACTATGCCAACTATCCAATTCACAACTAATACCCTATTCTGTTTTATAGCTTTTTAATACTTGAAAAGAATTCATAACTTGTCCAAATTATCATAAAAGCTGGGCATAATAATGACCATGCGGGAGTCTCCTGGTAAGTTGCCCCTTTACCGATAAAATCTGCGGGATCAGGCTCGGAATACCAAAGCCTAAACCAAACGTTATAAAACTTATTTGCTAATAATTGGTGATTCATGCAGAAGTATACTTCTAATAAAATAATTACGCTAATCCAAATACTTAATGTCCATTTATGCTTTTTTATAAATTTCTTCATACGTTTACTTAGTGTTAATACAATTGTAAGTAAACCAACTAAATTCAATATAAGACTATCAAAACCCATTGGTACATGTAATCCCTTCTTATAAAGGTATATATATTATATCGGTATACTCACAAGTTTTATTAACAAATCTCCTTTCTTTCATACAAAAAGAGATACCTCATTCAATTTGAAGCTCTCTTATAAACTAATATAAAATTATTTACTTCATTCAGAGCAACATATATTCGCACCATATAGCTCTTTCTTTTTTTTTTTAACATCACATATCATAATATACATTGCAAGAATTGCATCAAGTTCTCTTTTTTCCTAGGAATCTTAGTTTTATCGAATTTCTAAATTACCGATAGTCTTTACGTTTTCCATAAATTCAGAGATTCTCATTTTATAATATTCATTATTAATACCAACTTCTATATCTTCATATTTATAACTTCCATCTGAACACATCATAACTGAAGGTATTGAAAGAATATTGTAAAATCTTCCATCAACTAAAAAACCTGACTGACCACATTTTAACTCGAAATATTTTTCATGAATATTTATCTCCTTTTCCTAATAAATGAGAATTTCAAATACACCAGTATTCTTCTCCACCCATTGCTCGCTGCACTTCACCAATAGACAAATCATACAGGTCAGCAACAAAATCAATTGCACTGTCCATATATTGAGATGATGCAAATTTCTGTCTATTTTTCAGGCAGTTGATTGCCTGCTGAAGGTTTCTTTGTTTATTCAATAATTCCTGCTGTTTTACTTCAGCATGTTTTTCGTAATTGCTTTTGCTCATTTATCTTACCACCCATTCCAAGGGAACACGAATTTTGTCACCATTCTGGTGTCTATAATTTCAATACATCCTTCATGGCAAGTTCCATTCTCTCAATTTTATTCTGCATTTCCACCAAACATTACTACATATTCTTTCATAGTCTTACTTTACCTTTCCAAAAGAAATCTTAGTTTCAATGGCTATTTTTTTATTTCGTAAATCCAATTTTCAAAATCCTCTTAATTATCAATTACATTTCTCAAAACTCTTTCAATTGTTGCCTTATCATACACATCTGAATGTCCATTGGGACAATTAGGCAGTTCATTGATAGCAGCAATACATTTTTCAATTAGTTCTTTTGTAAATTCTCTTCGTTCTCTTTTTGTCATAATATTACCTCCAAATTTCTGTAAGAAATGCGAATTTCTTTATTTCCAATTTTTTTTTCATAGTCTGGCTAATAATTTACCATTTTTCTTTTTCATTTTTCTTCTGTTTCTTTACCACAATCAGAACATCCAGAACACGTTCTGTTAGACTTTTTAGCCTTATTTTTGAAAAATCCCAACATAAGTATTTTATTTTTTCCTTTTCTTGATATATTTGTTTACTTTTCAATATGTAAGAAAATCATTAGAAACAAAATAACCGTCAACTTTTTTTGTTGACGGTTATTTATAAAATAAAACTCCTAGACTGCAGCCTCGCATTCTAACAATCCTGCATGAAACAAATATAATCTACTGCACTAGATATATCTTTAATTAGCGATGCTCTCAATCGTTGATGCAATCTTATCTAACATCTTCTGGGTTAAACCATCGATATTAACTGTAAAGTTTTGTTCTACTAGTTTTCCAAAACCATGATAGATATCTACAGTCGGATCAGAAGATACATTTAATAATGGCTTCACTTTCTTGTTACTTTTCGTAACTGCAAAACAATCAGACCGACGCCAACTATGAAAAGATTCCATTATATAACCAAACCCTCCATTAATCAATGCAGTTTCGTTACCAACATAATACCACACAAACTTGCCTTCTGTGCTTCTGCCTAAATATACCCATGTGTTTCTCCAAGCGTCCCCAGCATAATATATGTGGCCAGGTATTAAAGCCCTCGCTTTTACAAATCCTGCATCTGGCTGTGCATTATTGATAAATGCTAATTCAGGCAGAGAATCTTTAAACTTATTATATGACTTCAAATACCACTCTTTCCACGTTTTTTCATATTCTACAAGTGTAAACTCACCATAAATTGTAGGGATGCCCTTTAAGACGGTGATTGATTCTGCATATACATCATTTTTCATAAGGCTGTTGCATAAAGTTTCCATGTATTCTGTCTGCAAGTCATAATTACTTATAGTATACATGCTGTTGTTATTCGCGTACTCATATACAAGTGACCCACAAACATAGAACACATATCCAGCATTATTCTCCTGCCCAAGATAAACCATAACTCTTCCGTCTTTGATCAAATAGACATGTCCTTCTTTGAGGTCTTTTGCCCTTAACACTTTTTTTGTGTCAAATAATATTTTATTATCTTTACCTCGTAATTCTTCAATTGATACTGCCATAATAATTCCTCCATTTATTTAATATCACGACAAACAGGTAATCATCATTTCTGCATGAAACAAATATGATCCACTGTACCTGTTGCGTTATGACCTACTGAACAGCCAAACCTAGACACTGGATCTACATACGTTTGACTACCTCTTTTAGTAATTGCATCCAACGTAGCACCTGACTCTTCTACTCCTGTCCTATCAGTATGCAAAAATGTAACAGTGCCACCTAACGTAACTACCTCAATACAAATATGAATATTCATGACATCATATTCAGGATAGGCTTCTTTTAATAGGCTTGTATACGACTCTAGGTCATGTATGTCTGTCAAATATACCAGACACTTCTCACCAACTTTTTGCCTATCCTCAAATATTGATTGAATCTGCGTAATGATATCCTGACTACAGATATCACCTTCTGTATCGGGCACCAATATGGCATATTTTATCTTAGGGAATATCCCCTGCTTTACTGCATCATAAACATCCAATCCAATACAACCGACCTCAAAAGCATCACTGGCTAATTTACCCTTGAGCTTAGGTGTCGCTGTGAATCCAAAGAAATATTTATTGCTATAGACTGCCATAGCTTTTTGAATACTTGCACCTTGTATATCAGAATACATATGGTGACATTCATCAATAAAGATAACATCATAATTATGAATGATATCAAGTGCAGTTTCAGTATCTTTAAATGCTGCATACATTCTACAGTCAGCACATTTCATAGCCTCATACTGGCTGATGTTATCCCAGATACTATACTTAGGGGCTATGTACAAGACCTGCTTACCTGCAAACTGCTGTAAGATGAGCATTTGCATAATAATTGATTTACCAAGCCCCGTTGCCTCAGAATAAAATATTTGATGATAACCAGCTTTTACTCTCTCAAGCACTTCATCATACAAAGCCTGATTGTAGTCACTAATATACACATCCTCACCCCACTATAAAAGCAGAGATTGCATCAATCTCTGCTTCCTTTTAAACTTAACAACTTCTTGTATTCATCATTCTGCACCCTCTGAGGTGTAATTGCCATGAACCCAGCTTCCCTTGCCATTTCATTTGTAGTATACAGATCATCAATCAGCAGAACATTATCATAGCTAACGCCTTTCATATCTGCGATCAATTCCATTGCTTTAATCTTATCAGCTGGCGTAGCGGTTGTAATTGTCAAAATCTGTCTGCCTGGCAGGTACTTTTCAAAACAAGCCTGCTTAGGTAATGCTGCTAACGATAGACTTGCCCATGTTAAGCAATAAATAGGTATATCCAGATGATCCTGCAAGAATTTGATCAATACCAGGTTAGGGCTTGCGTAACCATCATATACTGTATCCGGGTTCTTGATAACTCTCTGATAATAAGTTGGGTCTCTATGTTCATGGATGAAGAATGTATCATCAAAGTCCACGAAAAACAATTTTGCGTCCTGATAATCTCTACTCATATTAAACTCTCCTTTTAGGCAATCTAGCCTCTATTTCACCTATCAGATGCCAATACTCCATACCATAAAGTTTAGCTTCATTCCCATCTGCATGGCGCTCGCTTTCTTCTCCTTCATTACTGCATGGAATCTCAATATTCTTTTCTGCAAGTAAATCCTCAAATATTTCAACAATCGAAGCTGCCAGCTCAGATGATTTAGATGCCTGTTCTGGGTAAACTTTCTTATTTAATTCTGCAATAACATCATTAATCGTTTTATCCTTCGGGATATGCCTTGTAATCAAAATTGTTGTTATAAAACTGCGTAGTGCTACCACAATCATTACCATCAACAGCAATTCCACAACCAGGATAACCATCCAGTCACGAGATGAACTCTTGACATAGCTTTTAAGATAATTAGCGAACTCTGTATCCACAGCTAAAACGGAATCTGTATCTCCGTCATACTTGTCTATTATTTCATTTGCATATTTACATGTCAGTGCCAAAACCATATTTCCCGATTCAGAGGATTCAGGGTAATGCTCTATTGATTCTGCACCAGACAGTAATTTCTCTTGCAGGTCACCACCGACATATATGGCAGCTACCATATCTTTCAATGAAGATGGAACCATTACATCATCCTCAACTAAAAGCTGAGTGTCCTGCTTATTAATGGCATCAAGTACACTAACCCTGTAATCACTAGGCTTATGTGTTTGTACTACTATAGCACAAAAGGCGAGAAGCGACACTGCTAAATATTCTAGTGCAAACCTATGGAACTTTGCCTGCTTTTTGTACTGCTGTAACTTACCAAGTAGCTCTATGTCACTCCTTGGCAACAGTTCGTCAACAATCCCTACCACCACTGATGTAGCGACAATTAAAAGACACACATAACTCATATTTATACAAGCAGCCTTAGCTAGATATACAAGCAAAACCACCCATATCCCAATAGGTACTAAACTCAACTTGTTAAAATTTCTCTTTCCTTGATTCATAAAATGAAATCCTCCTCTTCTTCACTTATACTTGTTATACCAACCAGAGGGAATAAATCTTCTGTATAATGTGTTTTAAAATTTTTGCATGAATCGTATTTACTTTTATTTCCAATATACCAACCCACAAATTTTAAAATATACTTCATCATAACTAAATCATCTCCTCATTTATATATGACCAACTACACATTTTATTTTCGTGCAATAAAAATAAGAGGGCTTCAAAAGTCCTCTTAGTCTCATCTAAATCTTTATATCTCTTTATAAAAAATTTGGGTTATTTTTGGGTTATAAAATAAAATAAGGTGCTAGATACATTATATCCAGCACCTTATTTTCAGCGTTTACAAGCAATTAGTCAGCGCTGATGATTTCCTTCTTATTGTAAGAACCACAAGCCTTGCAAACTCTATGAGGCATCATTAAAGCACCACACTTGCTGCACTTTACTAATGTAGGAGCGCTCATCTTCCAGTTTGCTCTTCTCTTATCTCTTCTTGCTTTAGAAGATTTATTCTTTGGACAAATAGACATTGTTACACCTCCTTATACGCGTTAAAAATATCTTTAATCGCTGCCATTCGGGGATCGGGAACGAAATCATCGCATCCACAATCTCCTTCATTTAGATTTTTACCGCACACCTTACAAATTCCCTTACAGGATTCGTTGCACAAAACCTTCATTGGCCAATTCAATAATATTTCATTATTGATCAGTCCGTCTATATCCAAGTGATACCCTTCCATGAAATCCATATCTTCGACATCTTCATCATCTCCGATATAATCAGGTGTTACCACCCTTCTGGAAAAGTCTAAATCAAATGTATAATCTACATCCTTCAGGCATCTGTCACATTGCATTGCAAAGACAAGCTTCACATTGCCTTCAACCAACGCCTTAGATTGTCCAATATTAGAAAGCTTCAAAGTTACAGGACTCTTCTCCTTAATGGTAAACGTCCCTAACTGACAGGTATATGAATCTGCTTCATATGAAACAGTCAACTCCTGCGTCCTTCCCTCATTTGTTAATACATCTGTCAAATTCACTAACATAGCAGACTCCTATCCACACATTGATTTATTATACACATGGTGCAATGTTTTGTCAACTAAATTTTTATATTTTTATTTAACTTTTTATTTAACTTTCCTACTGCTCTGTTACAGAAGCAAGAAGCTGGATAAATGCTGAATTCCAGTAGATTGTTACCTCATTGGTTGAGTAGCTTCCTGTCATATCTGCCAGAGCTTTAGCCGGTGCAATGTCTTTATCAAATATCTCCTTCACTGTCTCATCTGCCAGCCAGTTACACGGACCTCCAGACAACATTCCCGGCATTGCCCTGCCAACGAAACAGGATGGTCTGTGATGTGGATGTTTGATTGCATCAGTGCCACACCCCGTCAGATAGCTCAATCCCATAGGATTTCTTCCCAGCAGATAATGAAGCTGTTGAGCAGCTGCATCCAGATATTCCTTCTGTCCAGTCAGCCTATACGCATCATACAGATGCAGCCCATTATTGGCGGTATTCATATTGCTGCCCCAGGTATATTCCTCTGAAGCCAGGGCTGTACCATATCCATCCACTTCTTCAATCTCAAGTTTGTGCCTGCCAAGGTCAATCATGGATGATTTAATCTTCTCTTTTAATTCCTCAGATACAGGATTGGAAGTGGTGATATATGCAAGATTACCATAACTGCCCATAGCTCCCCAGCCATAGCCGTGATAGATTTTCCCGGCAGCTCTTTCTTCAAAATCTCTGCGGTATTTCTCATCGCCAAATGTCTTGTATAATTCAGCAGCTGCCCAATATCTCTCATCCTCATCACAAGGATCTCCATATTCTCCGGTTACGATTTCCTCAGGATTCTTGAAGCCGCCTGGTATGTTCATATTCTGCAAGGCTTCATAAGCACGTCTGGATGCAGCAGCCAATCTATCTGCGTATTCTGCATCATATTTCTGATAGAAACGGACAGCCATAGCCGCAGCCGCTGCAAAATCACCAGTGGCTGTAGCAGAAACAGGGCTGATTACAATTTCTTCTTTCTCCTGATCCGGCAGAATAAACCCACAGAAGTTATAACAGCTTACCTTATGATATAATGCCCCGTCTTCACGCTGCATAGTCATCATCCAGTCAAGCTCGTATTTTAATTCATTAAAATAGTCAGGAAGTTCCGGCTTATGAGCCGCCGCATTAGTATATTGCCCCATAAAAGAAGGATTTACTTCATAAGCGAGCAGCATCTGTGCCACAGCCATAGCTCCCGGCACTACATATCTTCCATAATCACCGGCATCATGCCAGCCACCGTTTACAGATATCTTATTCTGCGTACCATATATGACCGCATCCTGTGTGTGGCATGCTCCATGTGCGTAAGCTCCCGCAGCTGACTCCGGCAATTCACAGCCACATCTTTGCAGATAGAAGAAATACATTGCCTTCTGGAAAGTATCTGCATAGACATCCTCTCTGATTTCAAAGGTATCAGACTCTCCTAAGCCTTTTGCCACAATATAATATCTCCCCAGCGTAGTAAGCTTGGAGAAATCTCCAATATAATCAATCTCTTTGGCAGAAGCATTCTCAAATCTTTTATCTGTACTGCCCTTCATCACGCACTCGCCATCACTTCTTAATACAGAGAATTCTACCGGTTCCTGTGCCTGAAATGTGACATATTTCTTCATCTGTGGCTGATATCCACACTGATCTACGAAAATCTTCTTATACATATTTATATCCCGCCTTCCCAATATTGTATTTTCAATGCCATTTCTTTATATCGTGAGCATAGCCCACTCAATGCATTTCGTAAAATTACACTTGCAAGCAAGTAATTTTACTTCATTATATCACAATTCGTGAACTAATGACCCCAGAAAAACAAATGTCTGCTTCGCAGCCGCTTGTTTTTCCTTGAGGTTCATTATATTAGTCATGATGGTTATTGTTTTTTATACCGGGACACACTATAATATAGTCATGCATCAGTTCTGAGAAGAGTGCGGTCATATCGTATCGCCAGTGTCTCGGTTCACACATTATATTATCCCGGAGAACACTTGGCGGCTGGTGCATTTTAATGTGAAAGGTATGATAACTTCTATGAAAATTGCTGCAGTTATAGCTGAATACAATCCATTCCATAACGGTCATCTCTATCAGTTACAGAACATCCGTGAAGAACTGGGAGCTGACCACATTCTTGTTATTATGAGCGGTAATTTCATGCAAAGAGGCATTCCCGCTATCGTTGACAAATATCTCCGCACCCGGATGTCATTGGAGAATGGCGCCGATATTGTGCTGGAGCTTCCTGTATATTACAGCCTCGGCAGCGCAGAATATTTCGCCCAGGGTGCGGTATCCTTATTAGATAAGCTCGGTGTCATTGACTACCTTCACTTTGGCAGCGAATGCGGCAATCTACAGTCATTACAAGAAATCGCTTCCATATTGTCGTCAGAAAGTGACACGTATGTCACTTATTTAAAAGAATATCAGAAAAAGGGAGAGTCTTTCGCTTCTGCCAGATACTACGCATTGATGCAGGAATTATCTTCTGAAAAGGCTGCATTAACCAAAGAACCTAATAATACCCTGGCAATCGAATATATCAAGGCATTAATGATGCGTCAAAGCTCCATACAGCCTGTTACTTTAAAAAGACAGGGCAACGGTTACAATACGCCCTCGCTGAATAATGAACTCGCTTCTGCCAGCGCCATCAGGAATTTCATGCAGGATAAACAGGCTGATTATGTACGATTAGCCGATCAGGTTCCCTCTTCGGTATATTCCAGTCTCATGGATAATCAGGAATATCTGTATGTTGATGACTTCTCTTCTATATTATATTATAAACTGATTAACTGCTTTCACTCCGGTCATGACCTGTCCGATATCTACGATATGACTGAATTCCTGTCCGATATCTTCCGCAGGCATCTGCCAGAGTATACTTCTTTCCAGCAGTTCTGCCTGGACTGTAAGACCAGAAACGTGACCTTCACCAGAATCGCAAGGAGTCTCATGCATATCCTGCTGGATATGGATCAGGAGACTGCCGATCAGTTAAAAGAAAATGACTATACCTTCTATGCGCATCTGCTTGGCTTCAACGATAAAGGGCGGGACGTTCTGAAAGCAATAAAAGGCAACAGTTCTATTCCAGTCTTTACCAGACTTCCTGAAATGTTGAAGAAGCTGGATGGGGCAGCACTTACTTCTTTGCAGGCTGATATTTATGCCTCACAGCTCTATTACGGGATGCAGGGGCAGAAATATCACCATACGCCCATAAATGAGTTTCGTCTGAAATACAATCCCTGCTAAAAAGGGATTGTATTATTGTATTCTTTTTGCATACTCATCCATAACAGTGTCATATTTACTATTATAATACCTTAATTCTTAAAGCTATGTATAGGGGCAGGAATGCGTCCGGTCCTGTTGACGAAAGCATCACAGGAGAACTGATTAACCGGCATGATTGGTGCATATCCGAAGAGTCCACCGAATTCAACCTTATCTCCTACTGTCTTACCGATTGCAGGAATGATACGGACTGCTGTTGTTTTCTGGTTGACCATACCGATTGCACATTCATCTGCGATGATACCGGAAATGGTAGTATCCTTGGTATCTCCCGGAATTGCGATCATGTCCAGACCTACTGAACATACACAGGTCATTGCTTCCAGCTTCTCAATGGTAAGAGCGCCTGCCTGTACGGCATCAATCATACCCTGATCTTCACTGACCGGAATAAATGCACCGCTGAGTCCACCTACATAA
>ERZ825896.918-NODE-918-length-35707-cov-7.819617_pt1 | contig 35707 bp, 24 predicted proteins | sample MGYA00519858_ERZ825896 | MGnify/ENA primary metagenome ERZ825896 (study PRJEB31778, sample SAMEA3449214) | human gut metagenome | biome: human gut; feature: human-associated habitat; material: faeces | place: United Kingdom | collected 2010/2012 ...
AGAGCGACACGCAGGCATCGAGCGACGCAGGAAAGAGCGACACGCAGGCATCGAGCGACGCAGGAAAGAGCGACACGCAGGCATCGAGCGACGCAGGAAAGAGCGACACGCAGGCATCGAGTGACACTTCGGATGCGGATAGTGGCAGTCATAGTGCTTCCGGCAGCGCCCAAGGCACCGACAAAAATAGCGATACCGACAAGAACAAACCGTCCGCGCCTCCGTCCGCTTCCTCAGAAAATCCATCGAGCCCGCCGACGGACGCCCCCGATGGCTTCCCTGAAGATTCCGGCGCTCAAAGCGGCGACCAAAGCGGCGGCTTTAATCGCATGGATAATCCACCATTCGGAATCTCTGGCGGCGATACCGATGGCGACACCGATCGCAATACAGACAAAAATACCGGTGGTCAAAGCGGCCCAGACAACGGTAATCCACCGGGCGGCGGCTTTGGCGACGACAGCGCTGCCTCGCTGAATTATATCGACGATGAGCTTTCCAGCTACGAGACCATTTGGGAAAGCTCCGTATTCAAGAGCACAGATAAAGACCACCGCCGCGTCATCAACGCGCTCAAAAGCATCTGCGCCGATGACGCAAATACCGAATCTCTGGCAGAATCCATGGACGTCGATAATATCCTGCGCTACATGGCAGTCCAGACCTTTGTCGTCAATTTGGACAGCCTGAGCGGCTCGATGGTGCATAACTACTACCTGTACGAGGACGACGGCCGGCTCAATATCATCCCTTGGGACTATAATCTGGCCTTTGGTGGTTTCCAATCCGGCAGTGCCTCTGAGACGATCAACTTCCCGATTGATACGCCGTTTTCGTCCGGTGTCAATCTTGCGGACAGACAGTTCTTCATGGCACTTTTGGAAAACGAGACTTATCTCGCGCAGTACCACGATTATCTGTCCCAACTCGTCGAGGAATATGTCAACGGCGGCGGATTTGACAGTTTCTATGACCGCGTCACCGCACAGATCGACGCGCTGGTTCAAAACGACCCGACTTCGTTCTACACTTATGACGAATACACCGCTGCTGCAGCTATGCTTAAGGAGACCGTCGCGCTTCGCGCGGCAAGCGTACAGGGGCAGCTCGACGGCAGTATTCCATCCACGCGCGACGGACAGTCCGAAGACAGCAGCAATCTGCTTGATGCCTCCAGCATCGACCTCTCCGTCATGGGCGTTATGAATGGCGGCGGTCAAGGCGGTCCGGGCGGCAGCAGAGACAGCACTGCGCGCGGAGACAGAAGCAACGGTCCGGGCGGTGCATCGCCAAACAGCAATGGCAGTACGGGAAGCAGTGCCGAGAATTCCGCGCGCGGCTTTCCAGGCTCTCCGCCGGACAGCAGCAATGATGCTCAAAACAGTACCGGCAGCGCTGCTGCGCAAACCACAACATAGCTTTCCTTTCTTTCATATAGCCGGGACTTTCACTTCTTGCGGAACTCCCGGCCCATTTTCTCTTTTACACAGTTCTCTGGGCATTTTCACTCATACTTCATTGACAAAAATAAATGAAAAAGCTATAATAATAAAAAGAAAACTCTATAGACATCTTTGTTAATTCACTGCAATAGATTACATACTATACATGGGGAGGTGTTGTTATGGCTACTTCGTCTATTACAAAAGATTTTTACGTTAAAGACCAACAGGCTTTTGATAAACTAAAAAAAGACATTGCAAGCAGTCCTGCTCGCAAACAAGTGGTTGAATCTCCTTCTCTCAAAAAAGGAAGAGAAAAATTAGCCACATTTGTATTTCGCTAAGCGAATTGAGAAACAGAGCATCAGAGGTTCATGGCTTAGACCGTCTTTCTGATGCTCTTCATTATTTTAAGTGCTGCAAAGATGCAGATATAGAACTTTTCTTGAGAGACAAGGCCCTCAACTTCATTGACCGCGGTTGGTGTTCCGTATATCTGATTTTAGATGAGGACGCATTTGATGCTGGCAAGCTGCAGATTGATGCCTATTTTACCTTATCCCATAAATCTCTGATTGCTGCAAATATCTCCAAAAATAAGGTGCAGCAAATTACAGGATTCAAACATACGGACGCCTTACATTTCGTTTTAATTGGTCAGCTAGGCAAATATATTGAAAAAAATGATGACGATTCCATGCAAGCTGCGAACATTTCGTCTGCTGAGATTTTGGACTACGCATTTGAAATCATCCGTAGCTCCAGCAATCTTATCCCTTGTAGGTGTGTGCTCGTAGAATGCAGCGATGATCCAAAAGTTCAAAAGGTCTATCTAAATTATGGCTTTTCGTATTTTCAGTATGACGATGACCATCATCAATTTTATAAAAAGCTGTGAGTTCTTTGCCCACCACTTGGTGGGATTTTTTAGACATCAAAAATATTACCACCAAAGGAGGTTTCCCATGCAGCATGCATTATCCCAAGAGCTGCTGGCGTTTCTCGACGCCAGTCCGACCTGCTTCCACGCGGTCAAAAACCTTGCAGACCGACTGGACGAAGCCGGATTCACACCGCTCACAGAAACCGAGGTCTGGGAGCTGAGCCCCGGCAACAGCTATTATGTGGAACGCAACGGTTCCGCACTGATTGCCTTTACCATTCCCACGGGCGGCGTCCATAGCTGGCGTGTTTCTGCCAGCCACAGCGATTCGCCCTGTCTCAAGATCAAAGAAAACCCCGAGCTAGCCGCAGAGGGGCATTATGTCAGACTCAACGTGGAAGGCTACGGCGGCATGATCGTGCCGTCCTGGTTCGACCGTCCGCTCTCGCTGGCCGGCCGCGTCATCGTCCGCGCAAACGGCGAGCTGCAAAGCCGGCTAATCAACTTCGACCGCGATATGCTGCTGATTCCGAGCGTCGCGCCGCACTTCAAGCGCGCCGGCGAAAAAGACGAGCTGAACATGCAGACGGATCTGCTGCCGATCTACGGCGATGGTGCCGCCTGCGGGACATTCCTGCAGATGATCGCGGAGTCCGTCTGTGTCTCCGAAGAAAATCTCCTCGGCCACGATCTTTTCGTTTATCCGCGGCAAAAAGGCAGCGTCTGGGGACCATCGGGCGAATTTATCGCGAGCCCGCGTCTGGACGATCTGCAGTGTGCCTTCGCCTGCTTCAAGGGATTTCTGGCAGGGCAGCGGCAGGCGCATGCTTCCATGTTCTGTCTGTTTGACAACGAAGAAGTCGGCAGTCTGACCCGGCAAGGCGCAGCTTCCACTTTCCTCAGAGATACGCTGGAACGCATCTGTGAAAGCCTCGGCATGAGCAGGCAGGCGTATCTGGCCGCCGTTGCAGGCAGTCTCATGGTTTCGGCGGATAACGCACACGCGGTTCACCCTGCCCACCCCGAAAAGTCAGACCCGGCCAACCGCCCATATCTCAACGAAGGCATCGTGCTCAAATACAATGCCGCCCAGAATTACTGCACCGATGGTCTGTCCGGCGCAATGTTCAAGGATATCTGCCGCCGCGCAGACGTTCCGTATCAGGTCTTCACCAACCGCTCCGACCGCCGCGGCGGCGGCACGCTCGGCAATCTGTCGACTGCACAGGTGCCTTTCCCGACCGTTGACCTTGGTCTCCCGCAGCTCGCGATGCACGCGCCGTACGAAATGGCCGGAACGAAGGATACCCTATACCTCAAACGGGCTATGCAGCTCTTTTTCGCGTAAGAACGTGAGGCGCGCGGCGCAAAAGATCAAGGATCTGCGTATCGTCTCAGGCACAGGCACTATCCGCTCCAGCGTACCGTCCATCAATTTTGGAAGCACTGTATGGAGCGCATCGCAGAGCTTCTGCATGATACGGTAACCCGGCACGCGCAACGCAAACGGCGCGGCGGCAGGATGCTCAGCACCCCGCCTGCCGCGCCTGCAGCAGCGCGAGTTCCTCCGCGGTCAACTCGCGGCATTCTCCCTCCGCCAGATCTTCCGGCAAATAAAGTTTTCCCATACCCAAACGCTTCAAGGCAACAACCTCAGCCCCGCAGCATCCGAACATCCGCTTGATTTGATGATAACGCCCCTCGCGCAGCGTGACCAGCGCGATACGGGTATCAATTTTGGTCAGGTCCGCTGCCTTGCAGATACCGTCTTGCAGCACAACACCCGCCAAAAATCTTTCATGCATCTCCTCCGTGACCGGAATGTCAAGCTCCACATGGTACAGCTTCGGCACATGCTTTTTGGGTGCCAAAATATTGTGCGCGAGCGCGCCATCGTCTGTAATGATCATCAACCCCGTCGTATCACGATCGAGCCGCCCCGCCGGAAACAGGTCCCGCCCGCGATACGCCTCCGGCACCAGCTCCAGCACCGTCCGGTGGTCGCGATCCTCAGTCGCCGATACATAGCCCTGCGGCTTGTTCAGCATCAGATAAACATGCCGCTTAAAGTTCAGCGGCTTGCCATCAATCGTGATCTTCGCCATCGCGGGATCTGTCTTATCCGATGATGCCTTGACAGGGCTGCCATCCACTGTCACTCGGCCCTTGGCGATCAGCGCCTTGACCTCCTTGCGTGAATACTGCCCCTGCGAGGCGATGATCTTATCAATTCTTTCCAAATTGTGATTCTCTCTTTCCGTGCCTCAATAGGCGCTGTATAGAGATATTTTATCATGATTCATATCATTCCCGCAAGTGAAAGCAGCATCTTTTGCTTCTATATTCCATACCGTATAAAAAACGCTCCTACACACTTCCGCTTATCACGTTGGACCATCTGGTGTAGCAGATCAGCCCGTTGACATTGCGGTATCCACGAATCTTATAGTATTTTGTGGTGCCGGACATGACATTCCGGTTGTAGCAGTCATTGCCTTCCATCGTATAAGCCTTTTGATAGTAACTGTCGTCAAACGAATGGTAGATCTCGTAGCCGTCTACCTGAAAGCCCTTTGATTTCGTCCAGTTCAGACGGATGAGGCTCACGCGCCCCGGCTGTGCTTTTTCGGTGCTGCTCACCTTGGCTTGGATCGTGGTATTGCGTACGCCGCTGATGATCCATGCGTTTTCGATCCGTTCCTTTTCCCCGATGACAAAGGTGCCCTGCAGACTGCCTTGGATCTTGCAGCGGAGCAACGGGCTTCCGTTTTTTTCTGTTTTTTCGGAGGAAAATTTGTTCTGATAGACTTTCCCGCCTGTGACCACTCTGCCGATGCCGATCTCACCGGTTTGCAGAGCATCTGGCAGGTCGGCGAGATCCAGGACCACCGACGCGCCGCTGCTGTTCGGGTTGAGGATTGTCTTGCCGCCGGAGCGGAACGAGAGCTTGCGTACGATCGCCGTCTTGCCGAAGAGTCTCTTTTGCTCCGCAGACAACACGCTCTTTTCGGTCACCACGTCAACGGTCGTTCCCTTCGCCTTGCTGATCAGGGAGTTCATCAGTTTCCGGTCCAGCGTCACACTGCTCGGATACGTGCTGATCTCCAGCGGAGCTTTCGTTTGTTTGCGGATCTTTTTGAGTAGTGTTTTGCTGATCGTGATCACTGCTTTATCCGCTTTTGCCTCTGCCGATGCGCTGATATAAAAACGCAGAGGCTGTACATCGGCCTCATCTTGACTTGCAGCAGCATCCGCGGCTGCACGAAGAGCTGCCTCAATGTCTGCTTCTTTCAGCCGCGCTTTTAATTCAACTTTTCCGTTTTTGCTGTTTGTGTAGGTTTTGCCTGCGATAGCGATCACCGTCGGCGCCGTTTCCTGCTGCGGGTCCTGCGCGTTCTCCGCGGAGGACGAGGTCTCGGTCACAACGGCCGCATACGCCGCAGCGGCTGAGATCGGCACTGCGGTATGGTCTGCAGCGTATGCCATATCGTTTTGTCTGGGGCTGAGAGCCGGCATTGCCGTTACAACCGCCGCTGATAAGGCCAGTGCGATCAGTTTCCTTTTCATTTCTTACCGTTTCCTTTCTATTTTTTATGCCCGAAGAGGACAGCTTACGCCGTCCTCTTCTGCATTCGATTGCGATTGTGAAGGCTTTTGTCCTCTCAATGCGCTTAAACTATTTTGCTCGCGCGCATCGTGATTATCGCGACTATTTCTTCGTAGAATGATCTTCTTTTCTCTTCCGGTTCCATGCGCCGAAGGCGATGATGCCGATGACTGCGATCAGGATCGCTGCCGAAGCTACCGGATTTTCACGGACCGTGTCGGTCACGGACTTGATCAGTTTGTAGATCTTGCTTTCCGGCTGGATCTCGCCCTGTTCGCCGCCGCCCTGACTCTGTCCGCCGCTTTCCGGCTGGTCGATCTGTTCATGATCGTTGTCGTCCGAAGCCTGGGATGGGGCCGGATCGTCCGCGATCTCCTGCGGAACCGGCTGTTCTGTCGGAACTGCCGCTGCCGGCTTCGGGGTCACGCTCGGGGTCACATCCGTTCCGGTTCCTTTGCCGCCGTTCGGTTTGTCGCCCTTGCCGCCGGTCTGTCCGGTTCCGTCACCCTGCTGTCCGCCTTGGCCGTCGCCCGGTTTGTTTCCGTCGCCTTGGCCGTCTCCGTCGCCATCGCCGTCTCCGTCACCCGGTTTGTCGCCGGTTCCTTCGCCGCCGCCTGTGCCGCCGCCGCTTCCGGAGCTGCCGCCGGCTGTCGTCGTGCTGCTGCCACCCGCGCCGCTAGCTGCCAGGTCACTGCTGACCGTGATATCTGCCGTCGGATTCGTGGAATCATATAACAGCTGGTCGCCGTTCTTATCCTTGATCTTAACGTCATAGCTGGTCGTGGTCTTGCTGCCGTCCGGATTTTCGACGACCTTGGCATCCGGAATACCGACTACCGTGGTCTTGACCTTCTGACCGTTCTTCACGAAAACGGTATCGCATTCGGACAAACCGGCTTTTTCACTGAGTTCACTGGAAACCGTCGTGGTGATCTCAGCTTTTGTGCCATCCGGCCACTCGATCTCCTGTTTCCGATCGACTTCTACCTTGAAGATGATGCCCGCTTCGCCGTCCTTGTTGAAGATCGGACCGGTTTCGCCCTGTGTCCAGGTTCCGCGCGGACTGTGATCCTTATCCAGTTCGTAAGCGATCTCGCCGCTGACGAATGCGGAATCCGGCATGTCCTTCGCGCCTTCTCTTCCGCTTTCGTAACCGTCCGCGTCGGAGTAATAAGCATTGGATACCGTCGTGCAGGTGTTGCCGGCGATCGGATCAAAGCTCGGGCTCGGATTGGTGAGTGTTCCGTTCCAATAAGCGTTTTCGATGCTCGACGTCTTGCCGCCTGCGAAGTTGAACGGTGTGGAACCCATGATGCCGCCGACACCGTCGCCGCTGTTTGCACCGAGGTCCAAAGTACCGTCCGCATAGACATCCTTCAAAACAGCTCCGTTCGGCTGTGCGTCCTGATTGCTGCCTAAGATGCCGCCGACACTGTCTGCATTCTCGGCTTTGATCGTTCCGGTAAAGCCGCAGCGATCTACACGCAGCTTGCCTTGGGTGGTCCCTTTGACACCGACGATGCCGCCAATGCCGTAAGCGCCGTCCTTGCTGGCTTCGATCAGGGCGTCAGACATACAATCGCTGATATTGCCGGCACCGTAGCCTAAGATGCCGCCCATACCGCCGACACCGCCGCCGTTAGCCGGATTCGTTGTGCATCCGGTACCCTTGATGGCTGCCGCGCCGACTTCACAATTGCTGATAGTCGCAGAACCCTTATCATCCTGTCCGATGACACGGCCTGCGATGCCGCCGACATAGCTGCCGCCGGTGATGCTCACGCCGTCCTCGATCGTACAGCCGGAGACTGTACCGCCTGGAATGGACGCGTTCGCCGTCGAAATGGTCCCTACAATACCGCCTGCGATATCATCGCCGACGAAACTGCTTCCGGATCTTACGCGGCAGTTTTCGATCGTGCCGCCGAGCAGGGTATCTGCGATACCGCCGTTGATCTTACCGCTTCCGGCCACTGCGATGTCCGAAACACGACCGGATACCGTGCCAAACAGCGGAGTCTTTGCATCGTCATACGTGATCGTATGGCCGTTTCCGTTTAAGGTGCCGCCGAACGGGTTCGTCGTATTGTTCCCGATGCCGGTCCAGTCGCTGCCCAATGTAAGGTCGCTGCCCAGTACGAAGGTCCTGCCCTTGCAGGCATTGCCCGCGTTTACATAAGCAGCCAATGCTTTTAAGGTTTCATAGTCACTGATGGTGATTGCGTCAAACTCGCCCTGATCGTTGCGCGGCTGGTTCTTGATGAAGTCTTCGAAGTTCTTGACCGGATCTGCGGTTTCGGAACCGCTCGCTTTCCATTTTGCGATCAGCTTCATATCCGCGCTGACAGCCGGAATGCTGTCAAGGACTTCGTCGCTGCCGTCCGGTGCCCATCCCAGGAACTGATAGCCGCGTCCCTGTACCATATCGTGCTGTGCCTTCGGAACGCCGAGCCCTGCGATCGCAAGGTTTTCTGCGTTCTTCTTCACTTTGACGAGATATGCCGCACTCTTCTGTCCGTCGACGTTAAAGTATCCGCCGTCCGCGTCAAAGGTCAGCATGCATTCGTCCTCTGCAAGCCAGCCTGCATATAAAGTCAGGTCGCTTGTGAAAGTATCGGCGTCAAATTTCAGATGGCTGCCGGCGTCATAGAACCATCCGCAGAACGCATAACCGTCTCTGGTCGGTTCTTTTGCTGCCGGGATCTCGGCTTTGCTGCCGGTTTCCGCGTCAAAGGCATAAATCGACTGGTCATCGATGGCTTCACCTTCGTACAGACGCTCGTCAAACAACGCCGGATCTTTTTCATCGCCGTTTCCGTTCAACGTGATCGTCACGGTATCGATCTTCTCCCATCCCGCATACAGGGTCAATGGATGTTCTTCGGTATCGTAACCGCTGAGGATCTTGGTGTAAGCAAACGGCTGCAGGCATTCACGGTCGGTGTACCAACCGGTGAAACGATAGCCCTTGCGGCTGATCGGATCGTTGAGGACCTGCTTTGCGATCTGCTTGTTCAGGGTTTCTTCACTCAGACGATCTCCGTTCTGATAGGTGAACGAGATCTCTTCTGCTTTTTTCGGCGGCGTGATCAGCGGGAGCAGCGTCCACAGCTTTTCTTCGCCGGCATTGCCGTTGAGTACGACTTTCATTTCGGTGCCGTAATCGCTCGGCATTTTGATAAAGTTCAGGTAGAGGTTCAGGTCTGCACCTGCGCTGACCGTCAGGGTCACCGTCGAGGTCAGATCGATCTTACCGGTTTCTTTCTCTTTGATCTCTTTATCTTTGATCTTCAGGCTGCCTTCGAGGATCCCGCTGCCGGAAACATCGCTAAGTGCGTAGCCCTCCGGTGTGTTGACCTGGAAGGTGATCGGATATTCTTCTGCCGGTTTCTTTGCGAAATATCCGGTCAGGAGTTTTGCATCGCAGCTGACATCCATCTGCGTCCGCTTGTCTGCGAACGGAAGCGTGATCGCCTCCTGCAGACCTTCGATATCGTCCAGGCCGACGGTATGTACATTCAGTTTGTATACCGTACTGCCGGTGGAAAATACCGGATTCTGCGCTCCCTGGTCAAAGAAAGCGGTACGCTTGCCGGCCAGATCGCCCTTGTCGAGGATATAGGCCAGACTGCCGTCGGTTACAGCTTCTTCGCTTACCTTTTTCGCGTATTTGGCGTCTTGGATGCTGACGCCTTCCGCAAAGTGATCCACATAGTAGTTTGCTTCGTTATCTGCCTGCAGTACGAAGGCGGTGGAAATTGCCGCTGCCGTTTCGCCCTCGACCTTACCCGTACTGAAACAGTTTCCGATCTGCGAAGCAGGGTTGTATGCACCGCTGTTCGTGTCTGTAGACTTATAGCCGACCCGCAGACCGGTGATGCCGGCTGCACGGCCGTTGGCTTCTTTCGCCGTCACATCGCCGGTGTTATAGCACAGGGAGACCGGCAAAGCGCAGTTTGTAGAGCCGCCGCCGGCTGCATTGCCGATATAGCTGTGCGCGGTACCGATCAGGCCGCCGGCGCAGTTATAATACGGCTTTGTCGTATCTGCGGTCGCGGCTTCATTGGTGATATTGCCGCTGTTCACCGCAAGGCGCAGTTCGCCTTCACGCGCGCCGAACCAAGAGTCTGAACCGTTAGCCGTATAACCGATAATGCCGCCGACACTGGTCGCTTCTACGCTAAGTCTGTTAAAGCGAGGCATCGACATATTTTTCCGCTTGCCGCCGGCCAGCAGCTTCACATCGGCATGGTTCTCGACTTCGCTGATCTTCGCATCCTGTCGTAAGGACGTTGGTGTATTATGCGCCGCTGTCGAAACGAGACCGATGATACCGCCGACACAGGCTGCTGCTGCCTGTACGCTGCAGTCTTCCGCGATTTTGATCTTGCTCACTGTCAGGTTCATCTGGGAGCTGCCGAGCAGCATGCCCACAGAAACTTTGGCGTTCGGCGTTTCACCGGTGTCGCAGATCTTGGATCCGCGGATCGTCAGATCACGGATCTCTGCGTCGCTGGTCTTGCCGAACAGACCGGCATCCTCGCCGCTCTGCAGATCCTGCAGGTCGATGTAAAGGCCGCGGATGCTGTGTCCCTGTCCGTCGAAGGTTCCGCTGAAGAAGTTTTCGAGGCCGATCGGCTGCCATGAACCGATCTCCGCGCCGCAGAGGGCCGACAGGTCGATATCCTTTGCCAGCTTTACGGTCTTGCCGGCAAAGCTCTTGCCTTCATTGACGAGCTGCGCAAGGCCCCTGAGCTGTCCGGCTGTATCAATCGTAAGTTCTTCCGCTGCGTCATCATACCAGTCCGTAAATACAAAGTTCTCATAGTTTGCTTCATCGCCGTAAACCGCAAGGATATTCTGCATCTGTGCCCGGATCGGAACATCCTTGGCGTCCTGCAGGCTGCTGACCTGCCCATTGATAATGAATATCACTTTGGCAGACTTTGATGCATCCGTCTTATCTTTAATGTTCAGCACGGCCTTGAAATCACGTGTCATTTCCGTGCTCTTTTCGTTTTCGCTGCCATCTAACGTCAAGCTCTTGCCGTCGGATACCAGATCAATCTGATATTTTTCCGCATCGGCTTCCGTAAATGGCTTAAATGCGATCTCCATGATCGGATATTCCGCAAACTTGCCGAACAGCGGATACTTCGCCTTTGCGTCATATCCCCAGAAGTTTTCGCCGCCGGCTTTGTTGAGCTTGACCGTCATCGTACTTCTCTTGAAGCTGTCCGCATTGACCGCCAACGGTTCGGTCCCGTCATAGACCAGAACCTCGCCCTCTTCGGCAAGCGCATAAACGGCTTCGTACTTTCTGGTCGGATTGGCGTTCTCGCTGTTGTACAGTGAACCGATCGCCTTTAACTGCGTATTCTCTGCCACATAGCTGATACAGCCCTGCACATACAGTGCGGCGCCGGTCTGGGAAGCCACTGTCGGAAAACTGCTCGATCCGATGATGCCGCCGTTGCTGGCGCCGGTCGCGCCGTCCGTCTTTTGGGTCTGCACATTGCCGGTGTTCTCACAGTTTACGATCTGTATTTTTGAAGTTCTCTTACTGTCCGTATTTCCTACAATACCGCCCGCAGCCGCTGTACCGCAGACAGCTCCGCTGTTGCGGCATTTTTCGATCCGGCTCTCTGCATTCGTCGCAGCCTGCAGGTAACCGACGATCCCGCCGATCACGCTCTTGCCGTTTCCATCGATTTCGGCGGTATTTTCACAGTTCCGCATCCAGCCGGTAAAGCTGCCGACAATGCCGCCGACATTCGTGCCGCTGGCTGTAACAGCGCCGAGGTTGCGGCAGTTTTCCACTACCGGTTCCTTCAACACGCCACTGCTTGCATAGTTGCCCACAATGCCGCCCGTTTTGGTGCCGGTGATGCTGCCTTCGTTGCGGCAGCCGCGGATATAGGTGCACTTGGCAGCCGTATTGTTCTTTGTTTCTGCGACAATGCCCGCAGTTGTCGAGTTTCCTGTAATATCTGCTTTGTTGACGCAGTTTTCGATCACGCTGTTGGTTGCAGTGGCTAAAATTCCACCGGTGACTGCCATATTTCTAGTCTGCCCCACAACTTTGACCCCGTTCACACAGTCTGTGATCCGGCTGTTGGTTGCGGAAACGCAAAGACCGGCTGTGCCGATTGTTGAACCTGCACTCGCATGGTTTTCGCCGGCAGCGGTCAGATTCTTCAGCTCTGCACCGTCGAGATAGCCAAACAATGCCATGTCCGTTTTACTGCATTCCCCGATCTGATACGTGATCTTCTTGCCGGCTCCGTCAAAGGTGCCCTTGAACGGTGCTGCTTTCTTCGCCGCGATCGGTGTCCAGATTTCATCCTTGCTGACATCGATATCTTTGCCGAGTTTGACGGTCCGGCCGCTGAAATCATTGCCGCCGTTGACCAGCTGCGCGAAGCCCCGCAGTTCGCCCGGCGTCTGTAACGTAAATTCGGACTTCTGCTCCGAATACCACAGGGTGTTCGGTTCCTGTTCGTATTCTGCCATGCTGCCATACTGCAGCGTGATATTTTTGCCTTCGACCTTCAAGGTCATCTCCAGCGCAGATTCCTTTTTTTCGTTGGCTTCGAAGCGGCTCTGTCCGGCGCCTCGGTCACCATTCGCCAGTTCGGTCACGGTATAGACCGGATACTGCTCCTTCGTGCCCTGCAGCTTTACCTTGAGTTCGGTGCCGTCTGTGACATAATAGTCCTGTTCGATGCCTTCTCCCAACGCCGTGACTTCTGCACTTGCTGTGATCGGATTGGTGTCCTGCCCATAGGTATACGGCATAATCGTGACCTGATAAACGGCCGGACTGTCTGCTTCCGCCCACTGCAGCTTGCCGTCCTTTATGGTATAGGCCGGCACTGTGCTGCCCTGGTTCAGAAGCCATACGGTCTTCCAGCTGTGAAGCTGCTCTTTCGGCACATAGGTCACATTGTCGTAGGTCACACCATCGCTGTCTTTGCCGCAGCTGACAAGCGTGCGTTTGTCATAATCCAGATCACGGTAAAGAAGGAAAAGATTATTCTCTCCGCTCCCGTAGCAGCCCCTGACTTCGCTGAGATATTTCAAGGAAACATGTGCGATCTCATAAGGCGTGGTATCGGAATACTCGCCGCGATCCGTTCCCGTAATATTTCCTTCATTGAAACAATTGAGGATCTTATTGTTCGAGCTGCCGGATACGATGTTCGAAAGAAGCCCTGATGCGTATCCATAGGTTCTATCGGAATGCACTGCACCGTAGTTCGCGCAGTTTTCCATCAGCATGGTTCCGGTTTTGCCGACGGTATTCACGATCCCGGCAGCATCATGTTTGCCGGTCGTAACATTTACGTCACAACGATTGATGACATGCCTTAAGATTGACTTGCCGTCAAGATATCCAACTATCGCAGCAACGCCGCCGTAAGATGACGATGTGCCTGTGAATGCCGTAATGTTCACCGTTCCGCTTACTGTCAGGTCTTTGATTTCCGCATTCTGGATGCAGCCGAAAAGCGCAATAGAACTCATATCGTACGATGCTTTTTCGTTGTCAAATAAAATATTTTGCAGGGTATGCTTCTGACCGTCAAAGATGCCGGAAAACGGAACATTGATATAGACCGTTTTCTTTCCCTGCAGTTCCGCCCTTACGTTGCCGACCGGTGTCAGAACTTTGTGCTCGAAGTCGACGTCGTTTGCCAGCACCACGGTCTTGCCCGCAAGGGTATTGCCCGCGTTGACGCAAGCCGTCAGCGCTTCCCAGTCTGCGGGATCTTCGATCGTGTAATAACTGAGGGTTTCGCAGCTGACCGCTTCCGCACTGCCTTCCGGCGTATAGGAAGCCCATGCCCAGGTGCCGCCGCCTTCCGCATCGGCGGTGAATCCAAAGGCATCTTCCATCTTCATAGCCTGTTTGCCTTCATAGACCATCCGCATCCTCGCATCGGCAAGAAGCTGCGGCAGGTTGGCTTCTGCCAGCTGATTGGCCGCGTTCAGCAGCTCAGCCGCCGTTCTCGCCGGCGTCGGCTGCTGCTCTTTCACAGGGGCTTCCGCTTCCTGCGGCTGCTCCGGCGTCTGCGGCTGCTCTGCATCCTGCGTTTCACCGCCTGTCTGCGGTTCTTCGGTCCGGCTCGGCTGCGGCTCCCCGCTCAGATCCAGGCCCGTTTCCGCAAAGGCAAAGCCCATCTGCGAAAAGACCATCATCAGGCCGAGCAGCAGGCAAAAAACTTTTTTGCGCCAGTCGCCTTGTCTCTTTTTCATGCAGACCCCTCCTCTCCTCGGTTCTTTTGGTTCTTCATCTTTTACTACCTCTCTTTCATAAAAACTGATTTATAGCAAAGAGTCTCCTGCTTTCAGGTCAACCTGCTGTTTCGATTTCAGCGTGCCGCCGCGGTGACCTTAGCGGACCATTTGGTGTAACATTTCACGTCACCGATATATTTATATCCGCGAACCTTGTAATAACGCCGGCTTCCGGCTGTCAGGCCCGTCTGTCGGAAGGAGCGCGCGGAAGTGGTCTTGATCTTTTTCCACTTGCCGTTCTTTTTGGAGGAAGCGTAGACCTGATAACCGTCTACGGAAACCTCGGGTTTCTTCCAGCTGACTTGGATCGCGCCGCGTTTTCCGACCGCTTTTGCTTTGATCACGGTCTGTTCAGCTCGATTGACCGCACCGGCCCGGTTCTGCACGGCACGGAAGTTCTGCGCAGCGTCCAGCAGGACGATGGTCCCGAACGTGTCCGTGGTCAGCGAATAAGCATTTCTTGACGAACTGATCTCCTTTGTGTAGTCCGGATCATGTCCCCAGATTTCTACAAGTGTGCCGTCCTCCTTTATGACAGCTGCTCGCCGGCTCACGCCCGGCGTCGGTTCTACCGCAAGCCAGGCCGAGATCCATTCCTTTCCTTTCCACAATCCCGAAAAATTTTCTCTGCCGACGCTGCACGTAAGCTGCCACATTTCGGCGTTTTTTCCATAGAGTGCGCGCTGTTTGCGGCTCATCGCCACCTTTGCCAGAAAGAATTCCAGAACGTCATCGTCCGCGCTCCAGGCAGTCAGCCGCTTCTGTACATCTTCGTCGAGCGTTATGTGTCCGATCGTCGTCTGCAGGCTGATCTGCAGCGGATCCTCTCCGCGGCAGTTATTGGCGATCCACTTGCATTTGAGCCGGATGCGGACAGCCTGCATCTGTTCTGTGCCGGAAAGGCTCACATACATGATCCCCGGGGTATTCGCCCTGCCGATCTCTGCCGCCTTCTCCAGCATTTGGTTGGTCACGTCGAAGACCGCGGTCTTGTCCTCCTGCTTTTGGGATGTGCCGGTATCTTTCGCGAGCGCAAGACTTTCCTGTGACAACAGCAGGCTCAGACAGAGGAGCAGACCGCATATCCGACGCAGGATCCTGCGTTTTTTCTCTTTTCTCCCATTCATACGTTTTCTCCTAACCGGCTATTTTGCCTTCACGCTTTTGACTGCCGACCACTTGCTGTAATACGGAGCCTTGTTGATGGTGCGGTAAGCGCGGATCTTGTAGTAACCCGTCTTGCCGGAAGCCAGGCTCTTGTCGGTATAAGTCAGGACCGAAGCCTTGGTGATGGTTTTTACGGATTTAAAGCCGCCGCTCTTTTTGGAAGAACGATAGATCTGATAACCGTTCGCGTTCGGGACCTTTTTCCAGCTGAGGACCGCACTCTTCTTGCCGGCCTTGACGGTCAGCGACGGCTGCGCTGCCTTGATCTGACGTTTCGCGGCGTTGTTGACCTCACTGGTCTTGGCATCGTTCACTTTGATATCGACCGTCGCGTAAAGCGTATCCAGCTGCGTTTCGTCGTTGTACATCTGGTTTGCGTAATAGATCAGCACATCGCTGTCCTTGGCGGTCAGCGGATCGGCCCCGTACTGCACGTACTGGCTGATATCCATGCGCTTGCCGTTTGTCAGCACCGCTTCGACCTTCATGCCTGCCGGGTTGAACACATCCCCGATGTCGTAAGTCGTCTGGGTCGGCAGCTTGCTGATCGTGATCTTCTTGATCTTGCTGCCCAACGCCATCATCTGCGCGGAATCGTTCTTAAAGTAGATCGTACCGTATTCGTCGACGATCGGACTGCAGATAGCATACTGTGCCTGCGCGCCCTGCGGGGTGAACAGCGTCGGTGCGCAAACCCAATCCTGTGTGCCGTCATTTTCGATGACCGCGTCGACCGGTTCGGTCAGGCCCGGCTTGTCTTTGATGTAACGCAGCTTGCCCGGCGTCATGTTTTCAAAGAAATAAACATAGGTATAGCCGTCGCCCGCGCCGGTATAGACCAGGCCGCTGGTCTGCGGATATCCCATCGTGTAAGCGCGGTACGCGATCTTCCAGGTTTTCAGGTCGATGACCGTGATATTATGTCCGTTGTATTTGGCGAACTGTCCCTGGCCGGAAACGCCGACATAAGCTCTGCCGTTATAGATCGCCGGAGTAGAGGTACTCATGCCGCCCAGATCCAGCTCCTTCAGATCGGTGATCTTGCCCTTCGCGGAAACTTTTGCCGCGTAGAAGCTTCCGCCCTTCGAGGTGAAATAATAACGGTCGGTGGTCTTATCATAAGAAACATTGCTGCGGATGTCCGCGTTCAGTCCGCTCTTTTTGTCCAGCACCGCGCCGGTCTTCGGATCGAGGCTGAGCAGATTGGACGTCTGTTCGGTGTAAGCGCTGTCGCCGTCATCCGTGCCGACCAGCACGAAGTTTTTGCAGACATAAGCGCCTGCCCAATAAAATCCGCCCTTCGAAGTGTAAGTCCATTTGGCTTTTTTGGCTTCGTTGGTCTTTTTCGTGTTTTCATCCTTGACGCTAAGGCAGACAAAATTAGCGTCGCGTGTTTCGGAATTCCAGAAACCGGTATAAAGATAGCCGTCATAATAGGTGATCGGGCAGTTCGGCTGTCCGCCCAGCTTGTCGGTGTAGACCCACAGAGATTTGAGCGTCTTGGCGTCAAAGGCCTGCACGATGCCGCCTGCCAGACCGACAAAGATCTTGCCGTCCGCATAGGTCGGCGGTACGATGCTGAAGCTGGAATTATTGACCATCGGCGCGGAGGCGACGCGTTCGCCGCTGATCGCGTCCATCTTATTGATGGTCTTGCCCTGGTTGTAATACAGGTAGCCGTCTACCAGGATCGGAGAGCCGACTGCCTGTCCGCCGTAACCGCTGCCGGATTTGGTCGCCCACAGCAGCGCCGCTTCGGACGCCTTAGTCGGTACCGGGTTCTTGGTCACCGCATTATGCGTATGATTCCCGCGAAAATTCGTCCAGTCGGTCTTTATGACCTTTCCCGGATCCGGATCTTCGCATACGGATTCCGTCAGATCTGCCGCATAGCCGGTCGCTGCCGTACTCAATACCAGAGCCAGCATCAGCACGACCGTCAGCAGACGCCGCATGTTGAAGTATTTGTGTTCTTTCATCATTCTCCTCCTGTTGTCTTTCATTGATCTATCGCATATCGAAGAGCCGCGGCTCCCCATTTTTTACCCGTTCATAAGCTGCCAACGCGTAGGCTGCCTGCTCGGTGGCCATCAGATTCGTGCCGCCGTCCGCGACATGCGCGAACCCGCCGTCCTTCTGCTGAAAGGCCAGCAGCGCCTCGAGTGTTCCGGCAAAGCGATCGTCCTCCGCGGCATCAATCCCCAGTGCAGAGAGCGCCGTCAAAACCTGCGCGCAGCTTTCGGCATTTACGCTGCCCCAGCTTTCAAAACTGCCGTCCGGCAGTTTTTTGTCCGCAAGGCAGGAAAGCGCCCGATCTGCCGCCTCGCGGACTTCGGTCAGTGTCTCTTTTGTGACCTCTCCGCAGAGCGTCTCGTCGCCGCAGACATAAGGCGCCATCGCGGTCAATGCCATGGCCGTCAGATCGACGTCGGCCTCTTCGCCGCTCAAGGTCCAGCCGCCGTCCGCGGTGCGGTTGTCCAACAGATACCGCAGCAATGCTTCGCGTGTCGTCTGCACCGGCGCGGCAGCCGTCCTTCCGCTTGCCGCGGCCGCGCCGCCGCCTTGCTGTGTCTGCGGCGCCTCCGGTGCATCTGGGATCTCGTAGCCGCCGCAGTCATAAGCGATCAAAGCCCAGATGGGTCCGTTGATCCCCTGTCGGCACACATTGCGCAGATCCGTCAGTTTTTCCAAAAAGTCATAGCCGCCCACATCCTTCGGGTCGCCGCCTGCCGCGGTCCATCCGAGCAGGATGCGTGCATATTCGGTGTATTTATAGCCGGTCGCGGTGTTGAGCACTCCCTGTGCCTCCCGCACGACCGCCGCCGTGTTTTCACGATAGGTTCGCAGAAACGTGTCGCTGACCTTGCCGCCTCCGCGTGTCAGGGCGATGACAGCCCATTCGCCGCCGACGGAACCGGTCATCGGCTCGGTAACGGTCTTTTCCAGATATGCCTGCACCGCATCCAGTGCTTTTTGGTAAGGCTGGCTGCTCGATGCGCCGCAGCCGCCGAGCACAGTGCTGAAGATCAGCAGCAGGCAGAGCAGCAGGCTCAGTTTCCGCACATTCGGCTGTTTCATCTTCTTGTTTCCTTCTTTCTTATGATCCACCATATGTTCCATGATCCGTTTCCTCGTCATTTACGCTTTTTCATCTGTCGGTAAAACTGCAGGACTTTCTGATAATCCTCTTCCCGGACCGGATGCGCGCTGTAGCGCGCTTCCTGATAAATGGCCTCGATCTCCGCCCGCGTTTCTGCCGGCGCGCCCTGTTTCTGCCGGCGCGCCGCCTTTTCCTCGCGTCTGCGGATAAAGTACAGCATCGCGAGGATCGCTTGGCGCCGGTCGGCGCCGGTGATATCCCTGCGCCGCGGCCGACCCTTCCGTCCTGCCTGCCGGCCGCGCTGCTTCCGGCGGGCCGCCCACACGGCGGCCGCCGCCAGCAGCAGGAGCAAGAGCAGCAGTGCTGCCAGCATCGGGTAATTGACTTCGGATTCCGTCGTCACAGTCTGTTGCTCTTTGTCATCCGTTTGCGGCTTTTTCTGCGTCTGCTGCGCAATCTGCGGCTGTTCGGCAATACGGACGCTGCCTGCGCTTTTCATCAGCCCGATATACGGCGGCGTCGTTTCAAACGGCAGCCAGCCGACGCCGTCCTCATAGTATTCAGCCCAGCAGTGTGCCTGCGCCGCTGTGACGGCAATCTCCTCACCGGCTTTGGCATCCTTCGTCATACCCGCCGTGATCAGATACCCCTCTGCGAATCTGGCAGGGATTCCGTAATAGCGGAACGCCAGCACGGCTGCGGTCGTAAAATGTTGATCGTAACCCGACTTGCGTGTCAGAAAATTTGCTGCAAAGTCTTTTTCCTCACTGTCCGTAACGGATTCGTCGTATTGCATCCCGCTCAGCGTTTCTAAGATCGCCGCTTTGGCTTCTCCGCTGGTGCGGACTCCTGCCGCGTCCGGAAAGGTTTCGGCAAGGACGTCCCTGCATGTTTCCGGGAGTTCGAGGTCGCGGCGCAGCACATAGCCGCGGTAGTTCGATTCGGCCTGCCGGTAAGCAGTTTCTTCCGGGCTTTGGGACGCGGACAGCGCATCGAGGATCGTTCCGTAGCGGTCGATGAGATACGGTCGTGCGGTCACAGCATAGCGCTGCGCGCTTCCATTCCCCGGATGCAAACCGCCTCCGATCAGCGGCGTCCCCTTGGCTTCGATCTCTTCGGCTTCATACGGCAGATAAAGGTAGCGGCGGCTGGCGCCGGTATTAATCACACGGATCACATTGCCGGGGTCTTCGCCCGCGGCCTGCAGTCCCGCGGCTTTCTGTGCCGCGGCCAGCATAGTCTGACTGTCAAACCGTTCTTCCGAAAGCCGGTAAAACAAAGCGTTGCTCTCCGCTGCCTCCGCAGTGTCTGAGGCCGCCGCGCATGTCCATCCGTCTTTCGTGTAGTGATCTCCGGTATAACCACGGAGATAATACGGCTGCGGCTCGCTCATCGTCACACGCAGCACGGCCGCGTCCTCGGCCGCTTCTGCGCTCTCTGCCGGTTTGGCTGCCGCCGCGCTGCGCTCCGCGGCCGCATCGGTCCGAAAGCGTCCGAACGTCATGCCGCTTCCTGCTCCGCCGTACCGCCAGGTTTCTATTTTGGTGCTCCAGTCCGCCCGCAGCACCGCGAGCGACTGTTCCCCTCCCGCGGCAGTAAAAAGATCGTCAACTGCCGTTCCGGTCAGCAGCAGAAGACAAAAGAACAAAATTGCTTTTTTATGATTCCCGGCAAATGCCCCGAGCAGCCACGCCGCCCCCGCGCATGTGAAGTAAAGGCCAGGCATCCGGGCGTCTGCGGTCGGCAGCAGGAGCTGCAGGGCGATCACCGGTATCGAAAAAACAGCAAAAGTCAGGGGAAATGAGCTTCCTCCGCGGCGCAGCGCCGCAAAGGAACACCAGCCGCAAAAGCAAGCCGCCAAAACCAGAACCGCAGCAAACAGTAAGAAACTTCCGGTTTCGGCAAAAACCCGGTGCAGTGCCGCATCATACAGCGCGCGGTGTTCCAAATACAGATTCAGGATCCCGCCGAAACTCCCGGCATGCAAAGCTTCCCTCAGATCGCCGCAGGCAATCTCTAAAAGGCTGAGTACCCATGTGATCCCGCAAGCGGCCGCAAGGACACCTGCCGGTGCGTCTTTGATTTTAAAGGTTGTAAGTTTTTGCTGTTTCATCGTCGATTATGATAACCTGTGAAAACGAATTTTCTCCATACTCCCGCGAAAATCGTTCCCATATCGTCTTTTTGCGTTCTTCCAAGGTCGCGCCGAGCAATGCGCCCAGCGCCTGTATCAGATCTTCGGCCGATCGGATCTCGGCTGTCTGTATTTTTTGCGTTTCTTTGGCCCACCAGCCGACGTCATGCAGGATCCCCCGATCCGTCAATTCTTCGGATAAGGCGATCAGGTCCGCGCAGGCTCGCTCGATCGCATCCTGCGAGTCATAGTCCTGCGGACTGCCGGACTGCGTCGGTACCCGCCCGCACCCGGATGCTCTGGCACCGGACCGTGCGGATGGATAGCTGTTTTCCAAAAGCAGCAGCAGTTTTTGTCCGACCGGCCAGCTTCCTTCGCGAACGATCCAGTTGTTGCTCCGACTGCTGAGTTTCCAGTGTATGCTGCGCAGACTGTCACCGCTGCGGTAATCCCGCAGTTCATAGGTCTGGCTCTGATCAGGTCCGGACCGGTCCTCCGCGTAAACGTCACTGTTCTGGTCGTACTGACGGACGATCTCCGGCAGCTGCGGCGGGATTGCCGCCTGTGGGAGCATCAGACAGGACAGTCTCTGCACGGCTCTGTTCTGCTTCCTTCTGCCGCCGAGACGAAAGCGCAGCAGTCCGAAAAGGTCCGTCACGGCGATCTGCTCGATCTGTACCTGCAATTTCCCGGCGTGCGTGTCTTCCAGCTCCACCGTCAGGCTTTTGTTTCCGACTCCGCGACCGGGCAGAATGCCATCGGTCTGCATGGTCTGCTTCTCGCCGGTCAGCTGATTTTCTGTCTGCATCCGCAGATACAGCTTGACCGGCAGCAGGCCGTTATAGTTGGTATTGATCTGTAAACTTGCCTGGTTTTCCCCATTGTAACTGCCCTTCAGGCGGTAGTCTACCCGCAGCCCCTTCGCAGAGACTGCGGCTTGCACGCTCAGTATGACCGCGGCCAAAAGCGAATCCGCGAGGATGATGCCCGCGGACCGCAAATTTCCGGCCAGCCATAAGATCGCCATGATTGTAATCCACAGGATGAAGAATAATCTGTTTTTCATCTTTTAAAATCCTATCGCATTGGCGTTTCTTCTGCCGGAACGCATTCCAGAATCTCAAGCAGAATCTGCCGGTCGCTTTTTTCCGCGATCTTCCCTTTAGCGCTGACGATCACACGGTGTGCGCAGACGTCCGCAAAGACCTCTCGGATATCTGCGGGAATCACATAGTCCCGTCCGCGAACAAACGCGCAGGCTTTCGCCATATGGTGCAGGGCGATCACGCCGCGCGGGCTGAGCCCCAGGGAAAGCATTTCGTGCGCATCGGCCGCCTCTGCCAGGCGCCCCAGATAGCGCAGGATCTCATCACTGGTATAAACGGTGCGAACGGCCTGCTGCATAGCCAGCACTTCTTCGCGGTCCAGGATCTGCCGCATCGTGTCCAACGGGTTTTCCGTCTGACGGTCGCGCAGGATTTCGACCAGCATATCCAGCGACGGATGTCCGATGGACAGGCGGACCAGGAACCGGTCTAACTGGGCCTGCGGCAGCAGCTGAGTTCCGGCGGTTCCTGCCGGATTCTGCGTGGCGATGACCAAAAACGGTTTCTGCACGGAATGGCTTTTTCCGTCGACCGTCACCTGTTTTTCTTCCATCACTTCCAGAAGTGCGGCCTGCGTCTTGCTCGCGGTCCGGTTGATCTCATCCGCCAGCAACAGGCTGCATTGCAGTACCGGCCCCTCCTGATAGCGAAATTTTCCGCTTCCCCGATCATACATGGTAAAACCGGTGATATCCGACGGCATGATATCCGGCGTAAACTGGATCCTCCGGTAAGGCAGTCCCAGCGCTTTGCTGAACGCCAGCGCCAGCGTGGTCTTGCCGACGCCCGGCACGTCCTCCAGCAGGATATTGCCCTCTGCCAGGATCGCCATCAGGATCCGTTCGATGACTGCCTCCTTGCCGCGGATGACTTTGCCGGTTTCCGTTAAGATCTCCGTGATTTTTTCATTCATAGCTTTTGTTACCATTCCTTTCCGTAGCTGTCCAGTACGCCATAGGTCCCGGCCATCGTCTCATATCCGCCGATGTCCTTGCCGTATGCCAGTGTAAAACGGATGCGCACTGTGTCGCCGTCCTGCACGTACGCCTTATTGAAGCCGTAAGAGCTGTAAAGTCCGTTGATCGAATACATCCATCCCGAGCCCTGGCAGAAGTCAAATTCTCCGAGATCGTCCAGGCTCTCAAAGCCGTTTTTATCAAACAGCAGCTCGTCTTTTTTAATCTTGGATGCCAGATCAGCCGGTATTTTATAACCTTTGATCAGGTTCTTTTTGTGGATCTTGGCCAGATAAAATCCGTCATTCAGGTCACCCGTGTAAGTATAGGTGAATCCTTCCGAACGGAGGTATTCATCCAGTACATGAGAAAGCGATATGCCGGACTCCACGTCGATCTCCTTTGGTTTGATCAGATACGGGATCCCGATGGTCCCTGCCTCGAGGCTGATGGTGATTCGCCCCTTGCCGGTCTGATAAAAGACGGTGTAGGTCTTGCGCATCGTGTACTGGTATTCATCTGTGATCTTGATGTTGATCGTGTTGGCGCCGCTGCGCAGCTGCGTGCTGTAGGTCTGCCGGTTCATCTCACCGATGTAGTCCGCCGGGCTGCCGTTGACCATCACTTCCATGTCGCTGTAGGCAAGGGCTTTGCCGCGGTAGTTTGTCACCCAGACATCGAAATTCAGTGTTGCTTGGTTGTAGATGCCGTTTTCTTTCAGATTGGTGCGGATCAGCGGCTGTTTTTCGGTCGGCGTGCTGCCCTCCGGGCGCACATAGTTAATCTTTTTGATATACAGCTGCGTGTCTCCGTCCGCATCCTTGTACTTGACCTGGATGATCGTCGTGCCCTTGGTGCTGAGCAGCGCCGCGTAAGCTCCATTGACGCTCTGCAGCAGACTGTCGCTGCCAATGCCGGTGATATTGCGGACATAGAGGATCTGTGCCGGATCATCCAAACCGATCTCCTGCATCAGATCGGAAACCTGAATGCTCTGCTGTACCAACGCGTCCTCCGGCAGGTCTTCATATTCCTCTTCAAATTCGGGATCATCGGTCCCGGAAGGATCCGTCCCGGGATCATCCCGTTCAGACGTACCTTGTCCATCCGCCGGTTTTCGTCCCGTGTCGTTTTTCTCCGCGTCCTCGCCGCGCGCTTCGTCCGCTGTCTGCTGCCTCTGCTCCGCCTCCTGTGTCAGCGGGTTCGCCAGATTCGTATTTTCCGCGATCGCGTCCAATTCCAGATCGGGATAGGTCGAAACCGCCGGCCGGATCGTGTACACATCTTCCTTCCATGTATATTCCGGCGTCTGCATCCCCGTATTCAGGAAAAGTGCCGCACAAAAGATTATCAGCAGGATCGCCGACGCAAGCCCGATCAGCCAAAATCGCCTGTTTGCTTTTTTCATCATTTTTGTTCGATTTTGTTTGACTTCGTTCGATTTAGTTCGTTACAATATATAAGTCTCCGGTTTCCGGATCTTCGTAAACGCGTCCCTTGGATTCCAGCTGTGCCGCATCGATCTCATTCTGGATCGCTTCCTGCATATCATCGACCGGCTCCAAATCTTCTTTGCTGATCTTGCTCTGCGTCAGGTCTACATTCCAGCGTGTGATGATGGCGATCATCAGCGCGCAGGCAAATACCAGCATGACATCGACAAGGTTCGCCAGATTTTCCATCGGATTCGGCGTCGCTTTTTCAAAGCTGTGCGTTCTGCGGCTCAGCCTGCGGTTATTCGTTCTCAGCATTTTGCTCAATTTCCTCCAAAATGGCTTCCATGACGGTTTCCAGTTCCGTCATATAGTTTCCGTACCAGTGTTTGCGTCTGCCGGAGATCACGACCGCTGCGCTGGCAGCCAACAGTCCGGCGATTGTCGTATCAAAGGCGATGCCGACTGAGGCGGCAAGCGCCGCCGTATCTCCGTTCCCTAGCGCGGTGATGCCGGGACCAAGCGGGATCAGGGTTCCCAGCAAGCCGAAAGATGGCCCGAGTTTGGCGATGGTGTCTGTGATCTGCACCTGACGGTTATAGTAGTCCTCTTCGGATGCGACTGCTTTTTCGGCGATTGCTGTCACAGTCGCGCTGTGATGAAAAAGCTCCGGTGCGTCCAGTACGCGGTAGATCGCGTTTTTCTGTCTGCCCAGCAGACCACTAGTCTCCACGGTCTCCCTGATTGCCGCATTCCCGTCCGTTTCCGCGCTGTTGTGAATGGCTTTGATCAACTCAGTCACTTTCAGTTTATGCGTTCTTCTGACCTTAAACCATTCGACTAGTACGTCTCCGATCTGCCACAAGGCAGCGATCATCAAAAGTGCGAGCACAATCAGACATGGGGTAAGCATCGCCTGTCCGATGGTATGTAATACATCCGCCAAAATTTTCTGCATCTATAATTTCTCCTGTTTTCTTCTGTTTTGTATTAAAAATTCTCAGTATTCGACCGCACCTGACTTTGCGCGGTCGTTCTTCGTAATCTTGCGGCGAGCGCTATTTTGCTACCGCAGCCTTTACATTCGACCATTTACTATAAAACTTCGTTCCATTAATCATGGCGTAAGCGCGTACTTTATAATACTGTTTCGTACCGCTCATCAGTCCGCTGTCCACGCAGGAAAGCTTGCCGGTCGTGCGGATGCGTTTATAGGTCCCCGCCTTTTTCGCGGAAGCATAAACCTGATAGCCCTTTGGCTTGAAAGCCTTCGGTTTCTTCCAACTGACGATTACCGCGTTTTTCTTCGCAGCAGTCTGCACGTTAAGGCTCTCGGAGGTCACCTTGATCACGCGTTTTGCGTAATTGAGCCGTGCGCTGCTGGTCACGATAAAGGTTCCCATTTTGTTGGTCGTGAATCTGCAGCGATACCGCCCAACCTGTCCACCAAATCTAGCCTCCATCTCATAAAGCTTACCTTTGCTGTTCAATCGTCCAACTGCAAGACCGCCCGGCATCTGCCGGATGGACAGCGTTAACTGTACGGTGTTGTATCCAAGATCGGTAATTTTCTTTCCGCCAGAAAGGAAATACGCTTTGCAGGCATAGGCGTCTTCGCCGTAGATCGCTTTTTCTTTTTTGCTGAGTTCGATCTTTTCAAGCACTAACTTGATATCCTTGCCTCTCCCTTTTTTTACCAAGTAGCGCATTAAATCATTGTCAAGGCAGTAGTTTCCCAGCACCGTCTCAACCTCCACCGGTACGTCCGTCTGCTGATAAGCGTCTTTGAGCAGTTTTTTGTTGATGCTGATCTCGGTGTAGCTATCATTCATATCTCCCCAAATACTCCATCGCAGACCGCCGAATCCGTATTCGCCTTCCTGCCAAATTTGAAACTCCATTTCCTCTGCGCCAAGATAAGCAATCAGCTCGCCTCGTTGTTTGTTCTCATTATAGCGAGAATCGATATCAGTGATGATCGTGCCGTTATCATTTACGCTTGGATCAGATGTTTCCGATGCTTCTGCACCATAAACCGACACGGCCGTAAATGCCGTGCTGACGCAAAGCGCCATTCCCAGCAGAATGGCAATCCCTATTTTCTTTCTTTTCATACTTCCTTCCTCGTTTCTCGTCGCACAAAAAAAGGTTCCACATGGCACAGTCAGCCCTGCCGCATTTTCGGTGCGGTGTTATGCTTCTGCGTCTTATGCGGAACCTCCGGTTTTCCGGTCAGTTCATAAATGGTGCGACACTGTTTCTATTATGTAGGAAATATCGTTCCGATATTTCCGGAATAACAAGAAAGTCTACCGCTAAAAATCTGATCGGCGCAGCCGACTTTCTTATTTTGTTGTTTTTTAGAGCTTAATGCTTTTTTTGATTTCTTCCACTCGCGTGGGAATCCCGTCCGTAACAATGACCCGAACCTCTCCGAATTCCATTCGTCGAATAATCTCAAAAAGCTTTGTTTCTTTGTCTGTCAATTTCAATTCTGCATTCTTTTTTTGCAAACTGCCACTCAATTGTCTCACCTTCTTTACTGCCCTGCCTGCTTTTTTCGTTCTGTCTAGTAAATACAATAGGCCGGATAGGTTTCTCCAATGAAAACCCACACGTTCTCTCCCATCTCGATATGCTTGTCGAAAAGCATATCCGGAACAAAGAGCTTCAGCGCTGAGCGCTTCTTTCCCTTCAGGACAATGCCCTCCGCGGTCGGATTTTGGCGAAAATTCAAAATTTCCTGTTTGAGATTACTGATGCCGACCTCGTTTCCAAAATTATCGGCAAATTCATTCAAATCCGCGTAAACAATATTATCCGGATTTTCAAGCCAACCAATACGTAACATTTTATATACCTCCCTTTTTTCATTTATAACATCCCCTTGATTTTATACAAGGAAGCATCCCAGGATAACCGGCCGCTTCGACTGTCGCTTTCTCGTCTGCGCCACTTTTTGACCTTAAAACGTCAAAAAGATGCAACGCGGCTTCTCTGCATTTGCGTCTCGCAGGGTAATCTGCCAATACACAATCTCCTGCGTCATCATCATAAGATAAGGAAAGCGGGGCACCGCCATATAAAACGATACCCCGCCGGATGAAAAGCAATATACAAAAAGGCTGCAGTCCATTTCTCCCTGAAAGGAACTGCAGCCCGTATTCACTGCGTTTACAACGTCTGCGCTTCTCCGGCACAGCGGTACAATTCAAACTATGCATGTCTCCTGACTCAGGTATCTTCGCGCTTTTCGCCTTCCCAAAGCGGCATGCAATCTGCGGCATGTCTATAGGCTTCAGTGACGTTCTGAAAAGCGCTCCTCCATTACAGTGGCGGGACCGTGCAGGATTTACACCTGCTTCCATCTTAGCTCCATCATGGGATGGAGAACATAGGTCTTTATGAAATTCTATAACCACTATAGCATGTTCTCACACGCTTGACAACCCCTTTGCCCAAACTTTTCACAAACTCTTTTCGTGATCCATTGCGGCGTATCGTGCTCCGGTCTGTCGCTCACATATGCCGAAACATGCTCTGCTCTGCCTGCGTATGCGGCGATTTGTTCAAAGCCGTAGCCTCATCGTCAGCTGTCCTCGCGTCAATAGTCTGCGTTCAGCCATGGTTTCTGACTGCAGTAAAGCATCTGTGTCAGCATCCGCACTGCGTCCGCCTGTTCCGCGTTTCTGCCGCCTCCGGCATTTCCGGCATGGACACTCACCGCGCCGAGCCGCACCAGTGCGCCCAGATCCGCCGAGCCCATCAGCAGCGACGCAAATTCACCCTGACTGCAGTGAACGGTTATATCTACCGGTTCTTCGACGGTCTCAAGGTCCTTCACACCGGCCGCATTTTTTTCATCCTCACCGGCTGCGCGGCCCGCCTCAGTAAAGCTCCATCTGCCTTCTGCGAAGCGGATGCGGATTTTTTGTTCGGCATACCGCATTTCGTCAAAATAACAGAACTCCGCCGTCAGGCTGCCGCTTGGAAAAACCCGGTAGTCTGTCTTTTGTATAAAGTCTTCCGGTTCCACGATCTTGAACATGGTTCCGACCGCGGAAACATTAGTCTGCAAGAAGCCGAAGTCAATGTAGTTTTTGGAAATATCCTGCGGGTCACTTAGCAGATGATGGAAGTTTTCTTCCCCGGTCCGCAGGATCACGGTCTGTGCCAGGTCTTCCTGCATTTTCAGCGCGCCCAGCAGCGCGCGCAGCACCTCTCCGCTGTCATAGATCAATTCCTCGACAGACAACCGGTTCTGCGTATAGTTTGTTTCACTGGCACTCTCAAAACGATAGGCGACATAACCGCGCAGCCGTGGCTGCCCGTCTCTCCTATCTGTGTCCGCCTGCGCGGCTTCGCATGCACGGCACGCTCCATCGGCTGCCGCCGCGCCGTCTGTACAAGCGTTTCCTGCTGCGGCATCCGCGTAGTATCCGATCCGCCGCACCTGGATATCGTCCTGACTGCCGCGTACTTCTTCTTCAAATTTTTTCACCATGCCGTGGTTCCGTGCCGCAAAGCGATTGTAACAGGCAAGCGCTTCGTCAAAGTCTTCCGGCTGCATCAGACGCAGATGCTGCCGCGCTCTGTCTTCCATTTTCGGCAGAACTGCGGTCGGCAGATGATATTCGTAAAGCTTTCCGGCAAATCCATAGCCCATCTGCCGGTAAAAACCGATCTTGAACGGCAAAAGCAGTGTCAGCAGCGCGCCGTTTTCTTTCGCGTAAGCTTCAAAATAGCGGACCATTTCCAGCGCCGCGCCTTTCTTCTTATGCAGCGGGTGTACCTCCAGCGCCATCAATCCGCAGGCCGGCTGCATTTTTCCGAAAAAGTTCATCGAAAAGCTGACCAGTTTCATCGTCGCGATCAGTATCCCGTCCTCAAAAAGGCCGACGGTCTGCACTTCCCGGTCTTCCCGCAGCTCTAACTGATGCTTTTCCCGATAATGCTGCCTGCACTCCGCGTCCAGCGACTTGTAGGCCGGATAGGAATTCAGATAAATGTCCAGATATGCCTCGATATCCTGCTGAGTAAGCGGCCGGATCTCTCGTTTTTTGCTGCACGCCGTTTCGTTCCCTATGTTCTCCCTGCTCATCGTTTGCCCCTCCTTTTTCTTCTGCTTTCGTTGCATCCGCTTTGTGCGCTCCTGCCTTCTCGCCGTCCTGCTCCGCTCGAGCTGCACGTTCTAATCGGCTGCCGCGACCGGTGCATCTCCTGCGACCTGTGTATCTCCTGGGCACGGCGCTGCCCCCGCCATTTACACGTGGTCCTTGCCTTCTGTCTCTCCCGCGTCCTGCATGGCCGCAGTAGGCGTGCTGACGCCTTTTCCCTGATTCGGGTGTGCCGCGGAATATACCTCGTCGCAGACAAAGAGCATCAGCAATCCCGCGCACAGAATTGTACACAGCTTCGGCTTGATGCGGCGCAGCCAGTTGTCAACAGCAGGCGCCGCCAGATAAACCACAGCGTAGCCGCCAACGCCAAAGACAAACAAGCCCTCCGCGCAAATACGTCCGTTGAGATTCAGAAAATAACCGCTGTAATCCCACCAGCGTGTGTGATAGACCGCCTCCATGAAATAGGATGTAAAATATTCCACGAATCCGCAAAGCGCCACCGTCGCGATAAATTCCTTGAGCGGAGATTTTCGCAGGCGATAAAGCAACAGCAGGATCAGCACGCAGCCTGAACCGTAAATCGGCAGCCACGGTCCCTGCAGGATTCCGCGATTGACAAACACCCCGTCCGAAAGCAGGTGCAGATTGACCTCCCACAGCCAGCCGACAAAGGAAAACAGGAAGAACATCAGTATCAGCGAGGAAACCGTATAATGCCGCATATAATGCAGTTTTTCAAAATGATTGCCATGCTGATGGATCGGGTTTGGAGACAAACGATCCGGATAGGTGTGTCCGCGCAAAATCACCTCCAGCGCTTCCTCCGCGAGCTGATGCCGCTCTGCCTCCCAAATCACCGCTTCCTCCTCGCGGCTGTACATCACCACGCCGAAGTTACGCTCAATGAAGCCGCGCACGCCGGTCAGCCGCACCGGCACAGCCCCTGCGCCTTGCAGGGACAGATCCGCATAGGTCGTCATAAGCAGACCGCGTTCCGCCCGTTCAAACAAATACGTATCATTGAAACGTTCGCTTCCCGCAAGATTATCACGCTTGGCAAGCGTTCTGAGATAGGCGTAATACTCCGCGAAGGTCGCCGTCTTATAGGCATTGATATAGCATAAATCCGTCAAGCCCAGAGTCAGAATTCCGAGAATTTTCCAGGGAACGAAGGTCAGCTCGAGGAAACAACATTCCCACTTATGCCCATCCATCATGCGTCTCGAGAGCGTGATACTCTCCCGCCAGCTGATTTCGGGATTCTCCGCCACGATAAACGGCACCATAAAGTAGGAATAGCGTTTGACCGCCGCGCCGACGATCGTCAGCGACCACAAGAGATAGAACACATATTCCATCAGCATATTCACGCAGGCATTGAGCCATCGCCTTGAGCGCAGGAAAAACAGCAAACGCTGCAGTGTCACTCTTTCATACACGCGGCACTCCAAAAACACCCTGCGCGCTGCCGCGCGATAAACATTCTTAACCAGAAACCAAAACCCGATCCCCAACGTCAGCACCAGAATGCTGACAAGCAGAAGCACCGCCCCCTGCGAAAGTCCCAGTCGATAGAATCCTTTGACAAATTTGACAAAAAACAGCCCGCTCGTCAGATCATTGACAAGATTCGCAAGCACCCCGCCCGTCCGTCCGAGCACCTTTTCGCCGGACGCCTCATTCTTTTTGATAGCCTCAGCTGTCAAGCGGTCCGCATCCTGCACGCCTTCGTCGAGCCGACCCTCAAGGGCCTCCGTTACGACCTTCCAAACTCCGTTCTGCTCAATGCCGAACTCCGACTCCTCAAGCATTTCCTTTTCGAGCTGAATGTCCGTCGGCCTTTGCACCTTAAGAAAATCCAAGCTGCCTGTGAACTCGGTTCCCAAGAGGATTGCCAGCAGGCAGACCGAAAGCATCACGCCGTAATGCCGTTTCACCGACCGCCGCGCGCGCTGTTTCATCTGCTTGCGCCGCGCGTGCGGCATCCACGCGCTTCTTGCGCCGCGCGCAGACCGCGCGTTTGTCTCTGCGGTCCGCGCGGTCTGTTCTTCCGTTGCCGTCCGCTTCTCCGACTGCGTTCTCATCTGTTCTGTCTCCATTCGTATCGCTGCCCCTTCATCATACTGCAAACTTCCCCCTGCCCGCTGCCATCCGCTTCTACGAGCGCTCTGCCGCGCTTCCGGCAAAATGCACCGTGATCGGACAAATTTCTGCCTTCGTACCGACACGCATATTCGGTCCGAACAATCCGACACCGGAGGTCACGATATTGTGCATATCGCCTTTTTTCAGATAACCATAAAAATTTTCCCAAAACGGCCGTACCACTAAATTGCCCGGAAACATCTGTCCATCATGCGTATGTCCGCAAAGGTCAAGATCTACCCCTGCCGCCGCCAGCGCCGCAAGCTCGCGCGGCTGGTGGTCTAGTACAATGATCAGCTTAGACTTGTCCATATTTGCGGTGATCTCCTGCGGCGTTTCACGCTTCGTGATGCCGGCACCCGGACGGCGCGCGTCCGCGCGGCCATAAAGATAGAAGCTGTCCTCGATCAGCACACCCTCATCACGCAGCAAGCGGATACCTGCTGCCGTAAGGAATGCGTCCATTTCCGGACTGCTGGCTTTTGGCGCGCTCTGACGGAATGTGAAACCTGCCAAAATCGGTTCTTCGATATCGTGGTTTCCGTAGCAGGCGTAAACACCGTATCGGGATTTGATGCCGCGCAGGATTTTTGCCATGCGCGCCGGCTCTTGCACCGCTTCCCATTCGTTGTCAAAAATATCTCCGGCGATCACCACCAGATCCGCGTTTTCGGCATTGATCTTCTCAACCATCTTTTCCATCTGCCGCAGGCCGATATTGTATCCCAGATGCAGGTCTGAAACCAGAACGATCTTAAGATCGGAGACGGCGCCGCTTCCGATCCTTGTCTCCGCGGCCGAGCCTGCTTCGCGGTCTGCGGCAGACACCTTTCCTGCCATGCCGCGCGCATCCGCTTTGTCATCGTTCCCGCCGCGGCTCTCTCCGTCAGAGCTTGTCGCCGCGCCGCTTTCACCTTCTTGTGCCGCGGCGCTCGCCGGCAAGCTGCTTGTCCATACCTTGTTCACAGTCACCTCGTATGGTGTCACGCGGATAATCCCCGCATTGATAACGCCCAGCACCGAGACCGCCAGAATCGCCGCCGCGCAAAGGCGCCCGACTCTGCGATGCACTCGCGGCGCACAGAGTTTTTCATGATCGATATGCAAAACATAAAGCAAAAATAGCCGTGCGATATCCGCCAGCACGATCACAAAGATCATGTACAGCAGCACGCCCAGCCAGTAGTTGCCGATTTCCTTGAGAATACGCCGCGCCTCAGACTGCGGCAGCACAAAAGCAAACAAAGCGGACAGCGCAAAAAATGCGTAAACCGCGATTGACACCACGCGGCCGACCCCATGCCGCAGCCCGCTGATGCCTACCGCCATCCACCCGATTGTCCGTTTGTAAATATAGATATTGACCAATAGATAAATCGGCGCAAGTAAAAACGCGATCATTTCATACCTCCCCATCCGGCAAACCAAACAAAATCAAAGAGTACAACACAGCGAAAACCCTCGTCCCCCACTTTATGCGTTGCGCCACTTCCTATCTAGTGGTAAACTGACGCTGCGCCAATCATGCCGCCTCCGGTAAACATCAACGCCTCTTTTCGTGCCGAATCCTGCTTTCTGTTCCATTATAAATCCTGTTTCAAGGCGCGTAAATGCAAACCTTTTGGCATATAACAAGCCATGTTCCGGAAGGCAGCTTACGGCATTCCCCTTCATACGGGACAAAGCACCTTAACCTGTCCTTTTTTGCATAGTTTCTCCGCCTTTTTGAAAATCCATGGCAGCCTTGAAACGGCTTGTTTTCAAGCAATACAAAAGCCCGGAATACATTTCGTATCCCGGGCCGGGCCATATCTATCGATGCTCATCTTCGTGATATGGGTTTTTAGTTATCAATGTTCAACTTATTATTGCAATTTTCGGCTTTCTTTCTAATCTCTTGCACTAACCTATACACCGTATTACATGGACACATCTGTGACGGAAGCGTTTTCTTATCCCGCAGCATCTGCTCATATTTTAAGTGCGCGCGTTTAATCGCATCTTCTTCATCTCCGTATTGGCATAGCCTGTGATACAGCTTCTCATCTGCCTTGTCATACGCCTGTCCGGTCTTTCTTTCGTAAAGCTCTCCGAATCTGTCACAGCAAGTCCATGATTGCTCAATCGTCGGAATGTTGCCAAAATAGCCAAACAGCCATATCTCAAAGCAGGGATTTGACCACCCGACATGAAAACCTTCTGCCTCTGCTTTCCGTATGATGCCATCAAAGTCTACAACCTTATCGCGGTCAAATACAATCCATGGAATTCTGTATTGCGGATCATACATCACAAACTCCTTGCACTTCTCCACAAGTTTCTGTGTCTTTGTTTCCACCACTTTGATGACAAGCTTCTTTCTGACTTCAGCAGGAAGGCTTTCATGCAATCCATGGAAGTAAAGCCGCTCCGTCGCTTCCGTATCGGTTACTACAAGATAATATCCCATTTCCGGCACGCGCCTTTTGCTGCGCTCTTCTCTTGTTTTTCGTTTTCCTCTTCTGTCATCGCGAGCCATATTTATTTCTCCTCTAAAAGCCTGATGGTTTCCAGCGATGGAATTGCGCCATACTTTCCTAACAGATAATTTTTCTCATAATTTTCATCTTTGCGTATACGAGAGCCATCCTCATCCACAAAATCTGCCAAGGAATAAAGATTTGACAGTCCTTTTTCATCCTTTTCTGTGAACCAGATTTCATCTCTTCTGAGAAGCTGATTGGAAAGCTGCCATGTATCATGCGTAGTAAAGATTAGCTGTGCATAGTTTTTATTGATTTCAGGGTTCAGAAAAGTCAAAATAAAGTTACGAACAAGAAGTGGATGCAAGTGGCTGTTCAACTCGTCAATGCATAACACGCCGCCCTTTTCCAAAACTTCATGTAATGCCGGGTACATTGCAAACATTTTCAAAGTTCCGGCGGATTCTTGGTGCAGCGGGAGCTTCGCATCATCGTCGGAATCAATCATGTGATGAATCGCATCAATGGCATATTTTTTCCCCTCTTGTTCATCCTTAGACGGAAGTTCCTCTATCTTAAATCCGGTAATCTGTTTATCAAAAGAGGAAAAGTATTTCAAAACATCCTCTCTGACCTTTTCGTCTTCCACGAATCCCTTCGGCAAAGTCCTTGACAAGAAAAGGTTCGTCATTTCATTGCCAAAATCCGCAAATTCATTCAAGAGAAACCAATCTCGAATCTGCTTGCATTTTTCAACCTTTAGCTTTGCCCCTAAAGAAATAATCAAAACTTGGCGATTTAGTGCTACCTCGATGTTATCACGGCTTACCTTTGCAATGCCTCTTAAATCCAGTTCCTGCTTTTCTGTGTTTCTATAAAAGACGGACTTGAACTCCCGCGCACTTTTTGCTTTTGTATTGAGCCATTCTTCGGTTATGCCCGTTTCGTCAATGCAAAATCCGTAATTGTATGTTTTCTCTGCACTCTCCCCCGGAATGGTAAAATACACTTCAAACATAGACTCGGCATTCCTTGCACGGCTGTCAAACAGAAATGGGGTTGGTCTGGCATCTGCAAAAGTCTTATCATCGTCTCCATAAAAAAAGGAATTTTCTACATATGCTGTCATAAACTCAAAAGCACTGTAAACATTCGACTTGCCGCTTGCATTCGCTCCATATACAGCTGCAACCGGAAGTATTTTCTCGCCGCCGATGGTTACCACGCTGCTTTCAAATTCCTTCATCTTTGTTGCCGATAAATCAAGGGATGTTTCATCGCGAAAGGACTTATAGTTTTTGAAATTAAATTGTATCAGCATGGCTGTTACCTCTCTTTTCTATTGATTGATTTGATGATTTACATATATTATATGCCCTATTCTGCAAAAAGTAAACGCAATAACGAGATTTTTTCTCATTATCGTGTATGTTTTATATTAGATCTTCTATTTTTCTTTTATTTTTGTCTTTTTTCTATGTGCCTCAACTTTTTAATTTACTTGGTCAGTTAAATTTACATTTTAACTCACATATGGTGAGTTAAACGGGAGAGTTAAAGGCGTTAAGTTGCATTCACCTCCTCTTTTTGTCGCAAAAGAAAACAGCCCGTGCGTTTTGCAGAGCTGCTCTACTTATGCTTTATTCTGTTTGTTGTTTCTGATTTGTTTCGACCTCTTGTATCACTTGTCCCAAAATCGTATGAACTTCCTCCGGCGTGTAGCCTTTTTGTCCGTTTTTGCGATTTTCCTCTATGCGTTGCAGGTGCTCGCAGAGGATTTGCTCTTTTTTTGCTTTCATCAGATATTCCGTGAGTTCCTCTCTTTGATTCTGTACTTTGCATATTTCC
>ERZ825896.925-NODE-925-length-35604-cov-7.024501_pt1 | contig 35604 bp, 33 predicted proteins | sample MGYA00519858_ERZ825896 | MGnify/ENA primary metagenome ERZ825896 (study PRJEB31778, sample SAMEA3449214) | human gut metagenome | biome: human gut; feature: human-associated habitat; material: faeces | place: United Kingdom | collected 2010/2012 ...
TGAGCGCCATGTGCGCATAGAAATCTCTGATTTCGTTATGCGCACTTTTGTCCTGCAGGAAATACCGCTCAGAGGTATTTCCTGCAGGACAAAGAAAGACATCTGAAAAACAGATGTCTTTTTGTGGTGACTCTACCGGGATTCGAACCCGGGTAGCCGCCGTGAGAGGGCGGAGTCTTAACCGCTTGACCATAGAGCCCCGTTACTTATAAGAGTATACTACAGGTTGCGGAATTTTTCAAGTCTTTTTTTGAGTTGTTGAAAAAAAGTTAGGTGATATTAGGGCGAGAAAAATCCTTCATCATTTTTTGCAGAATCTCTCGGGCGAGCATGTTCATTTCAAGATAGTTCGGTTTTTGGTTTTCGCTCAGAATCAAATATCCGTTCGTATAGGCTGGGTATGCCACAAAAGCCGCGTCATCGCCAAAACAGGCTTTGACATTCAAAAAGGCATTGCCTTTAAACTGTTCGAGCGGCAGTGCGAGTTCAAAGCTGCCATCCAGGTAAAAATGACAGTCGTACGGATGTGCTGCAGCTTGATAGGAGGAGAACAAGAAGGAATCCCCGCTGTGATTGCCGGAAATCAGCAGCGCGCCGCCGGATATTTTGCAAAACGCGACGTTCAGCTGCGGCCACCCGTTTTGCCCTGCTATCGGAAAGCCGAGAGATGACATTGCTTTGTGGATATCTGTCTGCAGGATAATCGGAAAAATCTTATAGAGCTGCAGGATATCGTCGTGATTGTGCAGCAGAATCTTTCCACGCAGTTCGTTTTTTTCCCTTTCATCAAAGGAACCTTCAAAGGTACGGTAGAGGGTGATACTCTCCTTGCCGTCAATTTCGTCGCCGCGTGCCGGAGCCAAACCCATGTAGGCTTCTACGGATTTTTGTTTCAGACTTGGAAGAATATTACGAATTTCGCTGTGTCCGTTCAGGCAGAGATACAAATCCAGATTGTACGGGCGCACACGACTCTCGGCAAGACCGAGCCGCTGCGCACGTTTTGTGATAAAGGGCAGGTCAAAATGCTTGCCGTTATAGGTCAGAAGATAGTCAAAGCCATTCAAGTCGGTAAAAAGTTTGTTCAGAAGCTGTGCTTCCTCGCGCGCGGATTCCGCGAAATACTGACGCATCGTGCAGCTGCCGTCCGGCGCGACCTTCATCAGACCTGCCAGCACGCATTCGGCACGCTCCGGAGAGAGTCCCAAGGTTTCAATATCAAAGATGCCAAGACGCATTCCTTCAAAATAACGATCCAAAATTTTAGATGAAAAATAATCTGTTTTATGTTGATATTCATAAATTTTCATAATAATCAGCCTCCTTTGTGAGCGGCGGTTTCTAAGAGCCTGTATATAATGTAGCACAGGCTCCACGCTCTGTCTAGAATAAAAGAAAATAGACTGCAGGGGAGCAGTCTACTTTCTTCAAAAGGGGTATTTTGGATTTGAGATTATGAGGTTATCAGGGGGGATAACCACAATGCTATTATAGAAAACTTTCCGGAATATTGCAAGTGTTTTCTTAAAAAAATGTGAAAAAAATGTGAAAAACTTTGTTTATTGTGCGAAAAATAGGAGAATTTGCAGAACGATTTTTACAAAAGGCGAAAGGAGATCCCTTATAATGTTTTTAGACAAACGTTCTGCCGCGAACGGCAGGCAGTGTGTATTCCGTTTACTGATGAAAAAGAAACCATAATAGGAGGAAAAATGAACATGGAAATCTTAAAAGTATCAGCAAAATCAAATCCGAATTCTGTAGCAGGCGCGCTGGCAGGTGTCATGAGAGAAAAGGGCGGCGCGGAGATTCAAGCCATTGGCGCGGGAGCGCTCAATCAGGCAATTAAGTCTGTAGCGATTGCCAGGGGTTTCGTAGCGCCGGGCGGCATTGATTTGGTCTGCGTTCCGGCTTTTACCGATATTCAGATTGAAGGAGAAGAACGAACCGCTATCAAGTTGATTGTGGAATCACGATAAAGCTTTGTTTGGCAGCCGAGAAATCGGCTGCTGTTTTTTATGTAGGCAATAGCACAAAGCAATGTTTTTAGAAGGAAGACAAGAGCACCTTGCGAAGTGGCGCTCATGGGTGAGTGCCATGTGTGCATAGAAATCTCTGATTTCGTTATGCTCACTTTTATCCTAGATTTTTTCAGAAAAACATGGTATAATTATATAGTTATACACAAAGACAAATAGGAGAAGACCATGATAGAAAGAGAAAATCTAAAGTCGAAACTGGGCTTCATCCTGCCATCAGCGCGCCTGTCCTGCAGGACATGCTAAAAGTTTTATAAGACACTTTTACTGCTGTTTCGAAGAGATCGCGCAGGAAGTTTTCCCGCGCAAAAAGAGGAATCGGAAAGGAATGCGTATGAGTAAAAAAATAATGATATTGGTTTTGACAATGACGCTCACACTAGGCAGCACTGCCTTTGCGCACGCGGATCAGCCAAACGGTGAGATGGTCGCGCCGGCAGCGGCTACAGAAGGCGGCAGTGGCGGAACAGACAGCGTGAACGGCACAGGCGGCACAAACAGCGCAGAAGGCACAGATGCTGCAAACGGCACAGAAAGCACGCGCCCTGCGGATTCCGGGGAGAATGGGCAGACGGTGGGAACGACTGCGGATTCTGTACCTGCGCGGGAGGAAAGCAAGCTGACAGATGGTGAAAGTACAGATGCTGCCGATGCTGCGCAAACAGAAACGGACAAACCCGCTGCAGAAGGAACGCAGAAGGATACAAAGGTAAACTCCAAGGACAAAAAGGTGGCTGAGACAAAACCGGTTTCCAAGTATCAGAAAGGGCTTGCAGCTTATATTCGCGGCAAGAACAAGAACCTCAGCAAGGAATGGTCCATCAAGCTGGCGGGCTATTTCATCAAATCAGGCAAGAAGAATAAGATTGACCCGAAGGTCTTGATGGCGCTGGCACAGCGCGAAAGCAACTTTCGCGCCAAGGCACGCAGCAAATATGGCTATAAAGGCATGATGCAGTGCACATCTTCTTTCGCGAAGGCTTATGGATACAAGGCATCGGAACTGTACCAGGCAGATGTCAGCATTGAAATCGCTGCCAGATATTTGCGAACGATGAAAAACAGACATGAGAGTTATCGCAAGGCGATTGCCTGCTATGTATGCGGCAGCGGTGCGGTAGCCAAAGGTGTGCATTCCAGAGAGCCGGGCAGATCCGTCATGAAAACGCGAGACAAGATTCAGCGTTTTCTCACAGAAAAAAACTATGTGTAAAAATAGAATAAACAGACATAAATAGGGAAAAAACATGATTTTTGAAGAAAAGACAATCAAAAGTGATAGAATCTACGAAGGCAGCATTCTTAATCTGCGCAGGGACAAGGTGACGGTGCTGCATGGAACCTCTTATCGGGAAATCGTTGAGCATAACGGCGGCGCAGTACTGGCGGCCATAACCGACGAAGGCAAAATGGTGATGGTCAGACAGTTTCGCAAACCCGCAGAACGTGTGATGCTCGAAGTGCCCGCAGGCAAGATTGATCCGGGTGAGAAACCGGAGGAAACCGCCAGACGCGAATTGGCGGAGGAAACGGGCTATCGCGCCCGCCATGTGCGGTATTTGACGGAATTTTATCCATCAGTCGGGTACGCGGAAGAGGTTTTATACCTTTACCTTTGCATCGGCTTGACGCTTGGCGAAACCAACTTTGACGAAAACGAGGCCATCGATATCGAAGAATATCCGATCGAGGTACTGCATCATATGGTAATGCGCGGAGAAATCCACGACGCCAAGACCATTATCGCCATCCTGATGGTACGAGAGCTTATGACAGAAGGAAAGCTTCAGGTAAAAAAGAAATAAGGTAGAGGAACAGTCCGCATAGACAGACGAGCGTATAGCGGCGAAACGTACTTTTGTCCGGTTTCAGTTTGTTTCCTATGCGGATTTTGTGTACTTTGTAATTCCCCTTCCTTTGTGTCGCTGTTTCAGCGGCATATGCGCATAAGAGACACAGCAGCGGCAGTTGTATCAACTTACCAAAAAACATAGTGAGAGCGATTTGCCGGATTCCGGCAAGGCCGAGCGTCTCAAACGTCATGGAGACAGTGAAGCCTAAGCTGAATCCCTTTACAAAAATGATCAGTGGAAAACAAAGCATAAGAGGGGGTATGAAAGGTACAGTCAGGAGAAGTACGGCGATTGTGATTGTTTTTAAGCATATTTGACGCAGGAAATGCGGAAATACTTTGAGCATTTCCTGCGGTGTGGTTAAGAAGATATTTAGCGTTTCTGCAAGAGAATCTTTACCTGATCCATATAGGAAGACTTCAAAAAAGGATCCGCTTGCGATACCCACAGCAAGCAGGAACAAAAAGATAAAAAACCATTGTAATGTGCGCCGCATAAACTTTCTCTCCTCGTGGGCCTTCCTTTACGTTCGAAGCCTTGTATATGATATTGTATGCGGAGGCGTGTGAAGACTTTCCTAAAAATGAAACCTGCAGCTTAGATTACTGCGATAATTTTTGCAGTAATAAAAGCCCCTTCTCGGTGAGATGGCATCCCGCTCGGCCGGAACCAAAGGATACGCAGAAAGAATACGCAGTTGTTTTTTTGTAAAAAATATTGCAGAAACTATCGTAGAAAGGAGATAATGACTTGAAAGAGTCGAAGCATATATGCTGAAAGAACTATTTGACATTTATTTTACTTCACTGAAAGTTGGCGCCATGACCTTCGGCGGAGGCTATGCCATGCTTCCGATTTTGCAGAAAGAAGTGGTTGAAAAAAAGGATTGGAACACAGAAGAAGAAATTTTGGACTACTACGCGCTGGCACAATGCCTGCCGGGCATCATCATGGTAAATACCCTTGGATTCGTCGGACAGAAGCGGAAAGGTACCGTTGGTGCAATCGTTAGCGGATTGGGTGCAATTACGCCGCCGCTGATTATCATTACGATCATTGCAGCACTTTTGACCGCTTTCGCGGATGTCGCTGCGGTTCAGAACGCATTTGCGGGCATTCGCGTATGCGTTTGTGTACTGATTTTTAATTCGATTCTGAAGCTTTGGAAAAGCTCTATGGTAGATAAAAAATGCCTGGCGATTTTCCTGCTTGTTGCAGTAGGGTCGTATTTTATAGATTTAAGCCCGATTCTTTTTGTGGTGGGTTCCGGTATTTTAGGAATTCTCATACAGATTGCCGGAAGGAGGAAGGTAAAATGATATTACTTCGCCTGTTTTTTGAATTCTTCAAAATTGGATTGTTTTCTGTTGGCGGCGGAATGGCGACTTTACCATTCTTATATGATATGGCAGATAAGACCGGTTGGTTTGATTACGCACAGATCGCAGATATGCTTGCGGTTTCTGAATCCACGCCGGGCCCGATCGGAATCAACATGGCTACCTATGTCGGCTATACAACCGCAGGCATTCCGGGCGCGCTAGTAGCGAGTGTTGGGATTATCGTTCCCGGCATTGCGCTGGTTCTGCTCATCACTGCGATCTTAGATAAATTTAGCAATAATATCTATGTGGAAGGCGCGTTTTACGGATTACGTCCTGCTTCTGTGGGATTAATTACGGCAGCCGGTGTTCTGGTTGTAAAAATTTCTCTCTTAAACGTAGACTTATTTCATCAGACAAATGCCGTAGCCGATTTGTTTCAGTGGAAGGCTGTCGCCCTTGCTGCGCTGCTATTGGTGCTGACGCGGTATATAAAGAAAACAAAGGGACTTCACCCGGTATATTTTATTGTTTTCTCTGCAGTTATTGGAATACTTTTTGGTTTTGCAGGGGTATAGTGTGAATGATAAATCCGACTTTTATTTGAGAAAAACTCAGACAGGAGTCGGATGATACTTTTAATAGAAAGAAATGTAAAAATACTTTTTCCCATTGAAATTTTTGGACAGTGGTATTATACTTGAATAGCTTGGACGGAAATGCGAAGGGGAAAGAGGTGAAGCGGCGATGAGTTTGGAAGTATACGCGGCCTATTTGACGACAGAAAAAAGAATGACGGACAACACCAAGCAGGCGTATCTGCGAGATCTTAGGCATTTTTCCAATTTCGCGGAAGCCCGGGGCATCGACGATCCGGCGGAGGCCAGCAGTACGGATATCCTGGCTTATTTGATGGAACTCAAAACCGGTGGAAGATCTAAATCGACGGTCAACCGCAAGCTTGCTTCCTTAAGAACCTATTATCAATATTTGATAAAAATGCGTGAAATTTTTGAGAATCCGACAGAGTCGATTAAATCGCCGAAGGTGGAAAAAAAGGAAATCCAATACCTGACGACGGAAGAAATCGATCGCCTTTTGGAACTGCCGGAGGACACAGCCAAGGGAAAACGTGACCGCGCTATTTTGGAGCTGCTGTATGCGACGGGAATTCGAGCCAGTGAGTTGATTGAGATGCAAATCGAAGAAATCAATATTCGCATGGGCTTCGTGAAATGCGCGGGGACGCACGGAAGCGCGCGCATCATTCCAATCGGTAAACCATGCAGACACGCGATGGAAGTCTATGTATCCGAAGTTCGAGAGACACTTCTAAAAGGCAAAGAAAGCGAAAGCCTGTTTTTGAATTACGCGGGAAACCCGTTTACGCGCCAGGGACTTTGGAAAATTTTGAAAGAATACGGTGAGGCAGCAAACTTCGCGATTCCGCTGACCCCACAGGTCATCCGTAATTCGTTTGCAGTCCATATGCTGCAGAACGGCGCGGATGTCAAATCTCTGCAGGAGCTGATGGGGCACGAAGATATTTCGGCAACGCAGGCGTATTTAGCGGTTGTCAAAAACCGCATTAAGGATGTTTATGACAAAGCGCATCCGCGCGCGTAAATCAAAGACGTTCCTGCTTCTTGCGGAATGAGAGTTACCGTAATCCGATTTTTGTGAATGAATCTGCGAGGCAGACCAAAACAGTTCTGCCCGCAGTTCAGAATATATTATCACAAGGCGTTGCACCCGCAGACCCGGGGCAACAGCAGAAAAGGAGTTTTTAAATGGAAAAAAATCTTAGCTCACGCACGCAAAAGATGGTACAATTGGCTATACTTGTTGCGATCATGTTGATCTTCGCGTACACACCGCTCGGCTATTTGAAAGTCGGCGCTATCGAAATCACCTTCATGGTGCTTCCGGTTGCGATTGGCACAATTATTCTGGGACCGGTATGCGGAGCGATTCTCGGCGGACTCTTCGGACTGACCAGCTTCATTCAATGCTTTGGAGCTTCACCGTTCGGAGCGTTGCTTCTGAGCTTGAATCCGATTGCCACATTTATCACCTGCATGGTACCGCGTATTTTATGCGGATGGCTTTCGGGACTGATTTTTGAGGCGCTGAACAAGAAAGAAAATATGAAAAACGCGTCTTACTTCATCGCATCGCTGGCGACAGCCCTGCTGAACACGATTTTCTTCATGCTCTGCATTGTCATCTTCTTCTGGTATAACGGAACATTCTTATCCACGATGAACAGCTGGGCATTGCCGACCGACGGCTTATGGGTATTTTTCGTAGCATTTGTCGGCGTAAACGGTTTGGTGGAAGCTATCGTAAACTGTCTCGCGGCGGGAACCGTTTCCAAGATCGTATCGAAAGCCATTCACGCTTAAAATAAGGATTTTGTACGATTCTTCACGCGTTTTCATGTTTTTTATGAGTTTTTACGTGGTTGAGCAAAAAGAGCTTGCATCTTGCGACTTTTTATGCTAAACTATAACAGTTATTACGGGCGGTCCTCTGGGCAACTCTCGCGCCGCATCACGTTATGCGGCGGAGCCACGAACGTCTTGGAGGGAAGGAGGAATGAACATGGATTTAATGAAATCAATTACTCAGGAATACGAAAAAACTGAAATCCCTGCTTTTGGTGTGGGCGACACAATCAAGGTTCACATCAAAATTAAAGAAGGAAACAGAGAAAGAATTCAGGTGTTTGAAGGCTTTGTTCTCAAAAGACAAAACGGCGGCATCAGCGAAACTTTCACAGTCAGAAAGCTTTCTTCCGGTATCGGTGTGGAAAAGACTTTCCCACTGCACTCACCGAAGATCGAAAAGATCGAAGTCGTAAGAAGAGGCGCGGTAAGAAGAGCGAAACTGAACTACATGCGTGAAAGAACAGGTAAGGCTGCAAAAATTAAAACGAAAGAATAGTTTTGGAGGGGAATCTTTGCGATTCCCTTTTTTTATCTTAGAGCCATGAAGGGGGAAGAAAAGCGTGATTGAACATATCAACTGGTATCCGGGGCATATGAAAAAGACCAGAGAGCTGATCGCGGAGAATCTGAAAATGGTCGATATCGTGATAGAAGTGATCGATGCCCGTATTCCCGTTTCCAGCAGGAATCCAATCATCGATGAGCTGGTCAAAAACAAAAGACGTCTGATCATTCTCAACAAAAGCGATCTTTCCGATCCAAAGGCAAATGAGGCATGGGCAGAGACCTTCAAAAAACAAGGCAATTTGGTCCTGACCATGAACTGTATGACCGGAATCGGTGTGGGTCAGCTTTACAAGCTGCTCAGCCGTCTGCAGGACGAAAAAAACGAAGGACAGCTTCGCAAAAAATCCCTGCGCATGATGATCGTCGGTGTGCCGAATGTAGGCAAGTCCTCTCTCATCAACCGCATGACCGGCAAAAAAAGCGCAAAAACCGGAGACCGACCGGGGGTCACCAAGGGAAAACAATGGCTGGGACTCGAAAACGGCATGCAGCTTTTGGATACGCCGGGTATTTTGTGGCCGAAGTTCGAGGATCCGCAGGTGGGCTTAAATCTGGCCTTTTGCGGCTCCATCAAGGATGAAATTCTGGACACCGCGAGTCTTGCGCTGGAACTGATCAAGGTACTGCAGCGAGACTATCCGCAGCTGCTCAGGGAACGATATAAGCTGGACGAACTGGACGAGGACGCGTTGGTGAATATGGAGGCCATTGCAGCGAAACGAGGCTTCATCCTTTCCGGCAAACGTGTCGATTACGAACGCTGCGCCCGTACGGTGCTGGATGAGTTCCGCGGCGGCAAGATCGGCAATATCACATTGGAAAAGGTGCAGGCATGACAAAGCAGGAGAGAGAACAGGTTCTCAGAGAAAAGCTGCAGACTATGCAGGTCTATGAGCGGGACCTGCGTGCGGCAGGCAAACGCTGTATCGCGGGTGTAGACGAGGTCGGACGCGGTCCGCTGGCAGGTCCGGTCGTGGCGGCTTGTGTGGTCCTGCCGGAAGATTTTGACGTTCTGGGGGTGGACGATTCCAAAAAGCTGTCCGAAAAAAAGCGGGAGCAGCTTTATGATGCGATTCTATCAGAAGCGCTCGCCTACGGCATCGGTATGCAGGATAACGCAAGCATTGACGAAATCAATATTTTAGAGGCCACCAAAGAGGCTATGCGATGTGCGATCATAGAGGCCGAGCAAAGACTGCGTGAAAAAACAGGATGCGGCATCGACCATATTCTCATTGATGCGCTGACCTTACGGGAAATCGCGATTCCGCAAACCGGCATCATAAAAGGCGACAGCGCAAGCCTTTCTATCGCGGCAGCGTCGATTCTCGCCAAGGTGACCAGGGACCGGATGATGGTCGAGTACGACAGTATCTATCCGGGCTATGCCTTTGCGAAGAACAAGGGCTACGGTACCAAGGCGCATTACGAGGGACTGCAGGCACAGGGGATGACCCCGATTCATCGAAGAAGTTTTTTGAAAAATTTTAAATAAAAAGAATAAGTTGCCACCATGAGAAGAGAATAGGAGTTAAAAATGGAATTCAAGAGCGACATTCAGATTGCGCAAGAGTCAGTTATGACAAACATCAGTGAGCTTGCGGCACAGGTAGGGATCGATGAACAGTATCTGGAACTGTACGGCAAGTACAAAGCAAAAATTGATTACAGATTATTGAAGGACAAGGCAGATACGCCGGACGGCAAACTCGTGTTGGTGACCGCGATTTCGCCGACGCCGGCAGGAGAGGGCAAGACCACGACAACCGTCGGTCTTGCGGATGCCCTGCACAAAATGGGCAAAAATGTATTTGCTGCTTTGAGAGAACCATCCTTAGGGCCGGTATTCGGTATCAAGGGAGGCGCGGCAGGAGGCGGCTACGCGCAGGTAGTTCCGATGGAGGACATCAATCTGCACTTCACCGGCGACATGCACGCGATCGGCATTGCCAATAATCTGATTGCGGCCTGTCTGGACAATCATATTCAGCAGGGCAACCGTCTCGGCATCGATGTCAAAAAGATTACATGGAAGCGTGTCGTAGACATGAATGACAGACAGCTGCGGGAGATCGTGGACGGACTCGGCGGCCGCATGCAGGGCGTGCCGCGTGAGGACGGTTTTGAAATTACAGTTGCCAGTGAAATCATGGCGATTCTTTGTCTTTCCAAGGATATTTTGGATTTGAAGGATAAAGTGGCATCCATCATCGTCGGCTATACTTATGACGATCAGCCGGTAACGGTAGCTGATTTGAAGATTCAAGGCGCGGTCGCGGCGGTGCTGAAGGACGCGCTCAAGCCAAATCTGGCACAGACCCTGGAGCATACGCCGGCGTTTATCCACGGCGGACCTTTTGCGAATATCGCCCATGGCTGCAATTCCATCATGGCGACCAGAATGGCACTCAAACTGGCCGATATCGTGGTCACAGAAGCAGGCTTCGCGGCGGATCTTGGCGCTGAAAAATTCGTTGATATCAAATGCCGTAAGGCAGGACTGCATCCTTCCGCAGCAGTTGTGGTCGCGACCGTCAGAGCCTTAAAATATCATGGCGGCGTTGCCAAGGAAAATCTAAACCACGAAAATCTGGAAGCGCTGAGCAAGGGTCTGCCAAATCTTTTGCAGCATGTCGAAAACGTCACGCACAATTTTGGTCTTCCATGTGTTGTCGCGATTAACCGCTTCCCAACAGATACCGAGGCAGAACTTGCGCTGGTCAGAGAAAAGTGCAGGGAGCTTGGGGTAAACGTCGCACTTTCTGAGGTCTGGAGCAAAGGCGGCGCAGGCGGTATTGAGCTCGCGGAAGAAGTTCTGCGTCTTGTAGAGGGAGAAAACAACTTCCACTTCGTCTATGAGGACGATCTGCCGCTCAAGGAAAAAATCGAAGCTGTCGCGGCCAAAATTTACCGCGCAGATGGCGTAAGCTTTACCGCAGCCGCAAAAAAACAACTCGAGACCATTGAGAAACTAGGCTTCGGCAAGCTTCCGGTCTGTATGGCCAAAACGCAGTACAGCTTCTCGGATGATCCGACTCTTTTAGGAGCGCCGCGTGGCTTTCAAATTACGATCAAGGACGTCAAGGTGTGCTCCGGCGCAGGCTTTGTTGTCGCCAAAACCGGCGATATCATGACAATGCCGGGCCTGCCGAAGGTGCCGGCAGCCGAAAAGATCGATGTCGATGAAAACGGCGTCATCACAGGGCTTTTCTAAAAATCGGCAGACATAAAAATCTATCAGCCCCGCGTGGCTTCGCTTACAAAACAGTTCGCATACTTTCTTCGTGCTCGCCATAGAATGTAGAAACATGGAAACGAGCAGGAGGAAAAGATGGAAAGTAATGTAGCGGAGCTTTGCGGGGTTGTTCTTTCGGAACCGAAATTCAGCCACAAGACATACGGAGAAATTTTTTATACCTTTGAGCTGGGTATAGAACGACGCAGTGGTTATATCGATGAGATCCGGATTATGATCTCTGAACGGCTGATTTTTGATCATACTCCGAGGCTCAAAGACTTTGTGGAAATTAAAGGGCAGATCAGGACTTATAACGAACTTGCCGAAAACCACAACAAACTGCATATCGTAGTGTTCGCGAAGGAGATTTATTTTAGTGAAAACTTCGGATACAATGAAAATTACATTTATTTGGAAGGATTCCTGTGCAAACCGCCGCTGAAACGCACTTCACCGCTCGGAAGGGAAATCTGCGATCTGATGCTGGCGGTCAATCGCATGTACAACAAATCCGACTATATCCCATGCATCGCATGGGGCAGAAACGCGGCTTATGCGGAAAGCCTCGGCGTTGGGACGAAGCTGATGCTGGAAGGCAGACTGCAAAGCCGCGAGTACAAAAAGAAGCTGGAGGACGGCAGCACCGAAGTGCGCAAGGCGTTTGAGGTTTCCATCGTCAAGTTGGAGGAAGGGTGATTTTGTGTCTTGCGGGGTACTTTGTTTTGTGATAAAATATCTCTATTGCAATATCGTCTGCTCGAGGCGCGAGGCGGGACGAGGGAATAGAGACTGGAGGGAAATTGAAAATGTTCGATGTTAACGGAAAAGACAACAGCACTTACAATGTCGATAATTTTGAGTTTATCAAAAAGACATCACCGATCGTGGGCGGACTGATCGAAAAAGAATATAACCGTCAAAAAAACAATGTGGAGCTCATCGCTTCCGAAAATTACTGTTCCGAGGCGGTTCTCGCGGCGTGCGGCAGTTGTCTCTCGTGGAAGTACGCGGAGGGCTATCCTTATGTACGAACCTCCGGTAATACGAGCCGTTACTACGGAGGAACGGAATTTGTGGATGAATTAGAAGAATACTGCTGTGATATGTGGAGAAAGGTATTCGATACCGACTATCATGTCAATGTACAGCCGCACAGTGGTTCTCAGGCGAATTTCGCGGCGTACAAGGCGATTTTGCAGCCGGGAGATACGATCCTTTCCCTGAGTTTGGACAATGGCGGCCATTTGACACATGGATCGTCTGTCAATTTCAGCGGTAAATTATACAATATGGTATTCTACGATGTGGACGAGAGGGGTTATATCGACATGCAGGATGTGCGCAAAAAAGCGCTGGCCTGCAGACCGCAGATGATCCTGACCGGCGCTTCTGCTTATTCCAGAACAATCGATTTTGCGGCGTTTGCGGAGATCGCGAAGGAAGTCGGCGCTTACTTTGTTGTCGATATGGCGCATATCGCGGGACTGGTCGCCGGCGGCGCGCATCCGTCTCCGTTTGGGTATGCGGATATCATTACAACCACGACGCACAAGACGCTCAGAGGTCCGCGCGGCGGTTTGATCTTCGCAAGACCGGAGCTGGCAAAAAAAGTGGACAGTGCAGTGTTCCCTTACGCGCAGGGCGGCCCACTCGAACACATCATCGCGGCCAAGGCAATCTGCGCGGAAGAAGCGCTGCAGCCGGCCTACAAGGAATATACAAGACAGGTTGTAAAGAATTGCAAGGCTTTATCCGATGAGTTCATCCGTCTCGGCTACAAGGTTGTAACCGGCGGCACAGATAACCATCTGATCTTGCTGGACCTCTCCGATGAACCATTCAGCGGCAGAGTCCTGCAGGAGGAATGCGACAAGGTCGGCATCACGCTCAACAAAAACTGCGTGCCTTGCGAAAAGCGTACTCCGAAGGAAACCTCCGGCGTGAGAATCGGTACCGCGCCGATGACTACCAGAGGATATAAGGAAGAAGACTTCGTCAAAGTCGTCCACAGAATCGACGAGGTTATCCAAAGACTCAGAACAGAATATAAGGACGCGGAATAATTTAAAAACCGAATGGAAGACAAAAGCAGGGAGATATTGTATTTCTCTGCTTTTTGTTATTATAGAGGAAATATCGCTGTGCGATATTTCCGGAATATCGATAAAAGCACCTTGCGAAGCGGCGCACATAAATGAGCGCTATGTGCGCATAGAAATCTCTGACTTCGTTATGCGCACTTTTCTTCTAGATATTTTTTCCTGTATCTTATATAGGACATAGTGATAATATGAAATCCGAAGAATGACGTTTATTACTTACGAACAACTTCGGATTTTTTGTTACAGTTCAATCCTGAACCTCATCTGGGATAAATAACAGAATATCATTGACCCCACAACGTAAAATCGTACAAAGATCATTGAGAGTCACAGTACTGATTGGTTGATTATGGCGAAGCCGATTGATTGTGGAACTGCTGATGCCATATTGATTGATCAAAATATAAGTACTAAGTTCTTTGCTGCGTAAAGTATTCCAAAAAGGTTCGAATGAAATCATATTGCCTCCTACATGACTATTTTTTGCACCTTTTAGCTGCCTATACCAGTATATTTATATTCAATTTGCTTGACTATAGTCGATAAAACGACTATAATGAACGAAAGCGAATTATACCCAAAGAGAAAGGATAGGAGGAAAAATGAAACAGAAAATTTTAGCTGTGCTCATGATCATAGCGGTTTTGCTATGCTTCATGCCGACCATGGCGTTTGCGGATCAAACGCCTGCAACTGAAATTGAACCGGATGCAAAAACTTTGGTTCAAGAGAAGGCGAATGACCTGAGCATTACGAAAGGGGTTGTCACTAACTCTGACGGATCCTATGACTTAGTACTAGAGGCTTTCGCTACCGGAACGAGTCAAGTTACCACCGCCAGCAAGCCGTTGGACATCGTACTGGTATTAGATGTTTCCGGTTCTATGGATGACAATACAACGACTCGTACCTATACGGCACAGGCCAGTAAGGGCTATTCCTACCACGATATCGAGAGCGCCAGGACTCAGTACTACTATAAGGACAGCAATGATCAGTATTATCCGGTATATGCCGGTTATAAGTGGCATCTGTTCGATTCAGATGAGTATTATCTCTATTATCGGATTGGTTACCGCGACTATCGTATCGGTACAGTTACAGACCGTAATCAGCCCATTTACACCGGAGTGCTGTATACAGCTGACACTAAAACTGCGAAAAAGCTAGATTCCATGAAGGCTGCCGCAAAAAATTTTGTCAACACAGTCGCGGCTGATGCTGCGGCCAATAATGTGGATCACAAGATTGCCGTGGTGAAGTTTGCGGGTAAAAAATCAGATCGGAGTGGCAACGATACCTATCAAGAGGGGAGATATACATATAACTACTCTCAGATAGTTGTCGACTTGACCGAGGCCAAGACCGGCGCTGCTACTCTAAAGGGAAAAATTGATGCATTGAAAGCTGCCGGCGCGACGCAAGCAAACTTTGGCATGGAATTAGCAAAAGGATTGCTGACTACTACCTCTGCTGACAGGCAGAAAGTCGTAGTGTTGTTTACGGATGGAGAACCGACTACCTATCAAAACTTTGAAAATGCTGTTGCCAATGGTGCAATTTCTGCTGCAAAGACAATGAAAGATGCCGGCACAGTGATCTATACCGTCGGCATGATTGCCAATCCTTCGAACAATGTGGAAAACTTTTTGAATTATACATCTTCCAATTATCCTGATGCGGTAAGTATGGAAAACCCGGGCAATAAGGCAGATGGTAGTAACTATTCAATCATTGTTACGGATGGTTCTAATCTGGATGATGTGTTCCAGCGGATTGCCAGTGAAGCTGTCAGCTCTGCAGCTTCGGCAGATGAGACTTCACTGCTGAAGGATACCTTGAGTCCTTATTTCAATTTTAAATTGAACGCTGACAATAAGCTGGACAACTGCAAGGTTGAAAAAGTTCCATGCACTGGTGAGAACACTTGGGGGACACCTGAGGATATCACCAAACAGGTAAACGTTGAATTCAACGGAAAAGACATACAGGTTTCCGGTTTTGATTACATTGATGACAATAATCTGGTGGTACAAAAGACTGACGGAAGCTGGCGGGGCCATAAATTGGTACTGACATTCTCCATTGTGCCTGATCGTACTGCTGTGTGGCAGACTGGCACACATGATTATTCAACCAACGACACGGATGAAAGTAAGGCGGGCCTTTATGCTTCCGATGACTCTGGAATGTTAACCTTGCCAAAATCCCCAATGCTTCCGTTGACTGCTTATGCCGTGACCTATACGGATGGTGTGGATGACGAAGATGTCTTTGCTGATGAGATCCACAACAATCTAAAAGACGGTGACACAACGCCTGCTTTCACAGGAACGCTAACACGTAATGGTTATGAATTCGCTGGTTGGACTCCGGCAGTTGCTGAGACCGTGACCGCAAGTGCCACTTATGTCGCGAAGTGGACACCAAAGAGTCCGCAGCCTCCTGTTGGAGATACCTATACCGTAACCTACACGGACGGTGTGGAAGGTGAGGAAGTCTTCGCTGATCAGGTTTATAGTGACTTGGCGTCCGGCACTGCGACACCGGCTTTCAATGGCACGCCAACGCGTGACGGCTACAAGTTCACCGGCTGGAATCCTGCAGTCGCAGAAACCGTGACTGGCAATGCCACTTACACCGCACAGTGGGAAAAGGTGATCATTCCGCCGACTCCGACTCCATCTGTATATCCGCTGACAATCACCAAACAGATTGTAGGTCTGGATACTGTTCCGGCTGACTATGCAGTTACCGTAACCATTACCAACAAATACGGTACCGTGGTTCGTACCGTAACGCTGAAAGCAAACGAAACCAAGACGATCTATCTGTCTTATGGCGAATATACGCTTACGGAAACTGCGCCTGCAGTTGAGGGTTACACCCAGTCTGGTCAGACATTCAGTGAAAATAATTTCGTTCTGAACAGTTCTGTCAGCAAGAATGTAACGGTTACCAATACCTATACAAAGGATGCAGAAAAGCCGCCGGTTGATCCGAAGCCTACCGATCCGAAGCCTACGGATCCGGCAACACCGGTAAAACCGAATAAACCGGATGAAAATCCGAACAAGGTTCCGAAGACCGGCGACGATATGCCGATTTCTCTGGCAATCTACGGTATCATTGCAGTAGGTGCGCTGCTGGGAATCCGCAAAGCGGTAAAACGCGAAACAAAATAAAAAGTCCTTAAGACTTTTCACGAGGGGGCTGTCGCATTAACGGAAAATAACCGTTAGGGCGCAGCCCTCTTTCTTTAAGGGGCGGCCTATGAAATGAGACGGAATTTTGCTCCGTCTTTTTTGTTCAAAAAAATCCTGCACACACAAAGCATGCAGGATATGGTAAAATGATTGTATGATCAAAAACAACCTTTTACGTAAACAGTATACACTGAATGAAACCAATTATCAATTAAAAATTCCAATGGAATTGGATGCATGTATACCGGCAAATGATTGTGTGAGACTCATCCGTCAGTTTGTGGAGGAAATGGATCTGACGGCTCTGTATGCGACCTATGAAAGAATGCCGTCAGAAAAATACGCGTCTCCGGAAATTATGCTCAAGATCATGCTCTATGCCTATCACGAAAGAAAAGATGTCTCGTCAAGAACGATCGAGAAAAACTGCAAGCGGGATATCAACTACATGTATCTTCTCGAAGGCAGAAAGGCCCCGGATCATGCCGCAATCGCACGTTTTCGTTCGAAGCACTTTGCCAAATGCGCCCGTCACTTTATGGCACAGATGACAAAGTTTCTGATCAAGCTGGAGCAAGTCACGACGACCGAAGTGTTCATCGACGGCACAAAAATCGAATCGGCAGCCAATCGATACACCTTTGTATGGCGAAAAGCCGTGACCAAACATCAGGCAAGATTTCTGCAGAAAACAGCGCTTCTGGTTGGCGATATCATCCAAAGGCAAGAACTGAAGCCATTATGGCAAAAACAGGTCAAGAAGAAACATGTGAAGAAAATCTTAAAGAAGCTAAGGGCAAAGGCCAACGAAGAAAGTCTGGAATTTGTTTCCGGGCGTGGTCACATCAAGACACAGCTGCAAAGAGATATTGAGGCGCTGGAGGCTGCCTTGGAAAAGCTGAAAGAATATGAGAAAAAACTACATATCTGTGCAAATCGTGGAAGCTATGCAAAGACCGATCCGGATGCAACCTTCATGCACATGAAAGATGACCATATGCTGAATGGACAGTTAAAACCGGCCTACAATATTCAGCATGCGGTAAATTCCGGATTTATCGAAGCGGCAGGGATTTTTCCAAATCCAACCGATGTCATGACACTGAAGCCGTTCCTGAATCAGATGGAAGACGATCTTTCCTTTGCATTTGAACGGATCGTTTGCGATGCAGGGTATGAAAGCGAAGAAAATCTGTCTTTCCTGCGTGCGAAAGGAATCGAGGCCTACATCAAGCCTGCGAACTATGAACAGATCGGGACAAAGAAATTTGCAAAAGAAATCGGCCGCAAAGAGAATATGCGGTATGACAAAGAACAAGACTGCTACCTCTGCCATAACGGCAAAGAGATCAAGAGAAGCGGCAGCCGACGTGTAAAGACAGCTTCCGGGTATATACGGGAAGAAACGCAATATGCCTGCAGCGAATGCGGAGGCTGTCCCTACAAAGAGAAGTGCATGTCAGGGAAGAACTGGAAGAAGTCCTTAGAAGAGCGCTACAAAAAGCTAACCGTTTCAAGATTGTTTGAAGAACTCAGAGAAGAGGAATACCGCAGGATCCATTCCGAAGAAGGCAAGAAACTTCGCATGAATCGGAGCATTCAGGCAGAAGGCGGCTTTGCAGACATTAAGGGCGACAGTGGATTTACGAGGTTCCTTTGCAAAGGAAATGAAAATGTATTTGCAGAATATATTTTGTATGCGATGGCCCACAACCTTGGTTGGCTTCACAGCCGGATCCAAAACGACAAGCTTGATCTGCACCTTTATGAGCTGAAAGAGGACGAAACAGAAGCTGCATAATTTAAAAACAAAAAAATGATGGAAACGCAGAAGAACGGCAGATGCGGTTCTTATTTGTAGTACACAAAAATGAAGAAAAGGCGGAGCAAAATTCCGTCTTATTTCATAGGCTGACCCTTAAAGAAAGAGGGCTACGCCCTAACGGTTATTTTCCGTTAATGCGACAGCCCCTTTTGGGTTCTTTCCGAGAATTTTGTCATGCTCATCTGCCCCTCATAAATGAGCGCCGCTTCGCAAGGTGCTTTTATCTACATAATTTAAAATTGGCGGCATATTTGCGGAGCGTTTTACAATTAAAGCATAAAATCTTACAATTCAATATCAAAATATGACATTTTAGAAAAAAATTATTGCATAGATACTGAACTTTCCTCTAATATGAAGCTGTCCGAATCTATCAGAAACAGATTGCGGACGATGCATCCCATAAAAAAATCAATCAGGAGGAAGTACGCATGTTAAGTTATGAAATGTTCAAAGAGTACACCAAAAAGGAATTGATCGCGCGTATGCCGCCGGAATTCGCGCGTCACAGACTGGAGGAGAATGAAGTCTATAAGGTCAATCGCAAGTTGGACGCGTTTCGTGTAATGCCGCCGGACACGGAAACCGGAATTATGGTGATTCCGGTGTTCTATTATCAGGACTTTTACCCATTGATTCAAAAAGGTGAGACACCGGAACGCGTGCTGGAATTGATCGCGCGTGCTGCTTCCGAGAGCATGGTTCCGCCGGAATTCGCGCTTTCGGAGGAACAATCCATTCCGGCAATCCGAAAAGAAGATCTGGTACTGCAGATTATCAATTACGAGAAAAATCGGGAATATCTGAAGGATAAACCGTATCGAAGATTTTTGGATTTGGCGATCATCTGCTGCTCTGTGGTCAACACCGCGGACAAACAAATCTACGCGGCTGTGATCAACCATGAAGTTATGAAAATGCTCGCGCTGAGCGAAGAAGAAATGTTTCAAGCCGCGCGGAGTCAGATGGAAACGCGCATGCCTTGCAGACTGCTGCAGGTATATCAGCAGCTCTACGCATATACCAATAAGGAATTCTATCTCGGCGCAGTGTCTCTGCTGGAAAAAGAAGGATTTCGAACTCTTGCTGAACAGTTTGGGGATGATCTTTACGTTCTTCCGGCCTCGATTCATGAAGTTATGCTGCTGCCAAGCAAACTTCTTTCTTTGCGCAGCGCGCAGGATCTTTTGCGAAAGGCGAATCAAGAGGCAACAAAACCGGAGGAATGGCTGTCGGACCAAGTATATCTGTATCAGAGAGGAAGTGATGAAATTAGGCTTGCGGAGTTGGAGAACTGAGAAAGGCACAATACCTGCGGCATGACCCGCCGCAGATAAAAGAGGGCGTCTCACTGCGAGACGTCCTCTGAATTTGTGCTGAGGTAGGTGATAAAGGCACCTGCCAGTTTTTCTTTTGTTTTGTCTGTAACGGAGCAATAGAGGATCGGCATCTGGTCGTTCAGCGCTGTCAGCAGACCGCAAGGCGTAAATTCGACCGTTGGATCGGTTTTCATCTTGGAATCGCCGCTGTAAGCATAGAAAGCTTCTTCAAAAGAAGTTCGCAGTGTCTCTGCCGTCGCCCCGCCGTGATAAAGCGGAAGTGAGGTCTTGACCGAAAATTTGATATCACACAGCCCTGCGATTGTGCGATAGGCTTCGGTCATTTCATCCAAATACTCCTGCGCGCAGCTAAGCGCGGAGACCTGCACCCTAAGCCGCTGATTTTTGGTCGAGATGCTGCCGATATTAGTCAGCGCGATGACATTACCGTCATCATCTTTATAGTAAGTCCCGTTAAAAGCTGTGTAGAGCAGGCTGACGATATTCTCGGCATCCTCCGTAGCAAGTACGCGTTTTGGAAGCTCGACTTCTTCATAGGTGTAAGAGGCTTCCGGATACTGCTCCGCGTACTTATCATAGAAGCGATCCAAAGCCTTGTCCATTTTTGAGATAAACTTCGCCTCGTCCGCGCTGCTGATAACAATTGTCATCACCGCACCGTCCGGCGCGGTATCGGCGGAATTGCCGCCACGGAAGGAGGCAAGCTCAAACAGGAGGGAAGTAGACTTGAAGTTCGCCAAAACACTGCCGAGCTGCTTAATCGGATTGACGCCGCTGCCCATATACGCGGAAATTTTTTCGGCAGGCAGACCGCTGATTCGAACGCGATAGGCTTTGTCATAGCTGTTGCTTTGATAGTGCAGCTTGTCGGAAAGCCGAAACTTGAGATAACCTCCGGTTTCCAAAGAAATCTTGGAGAAGGCAGATTTTCCGAGGCAAAAAACCTCTGTCCTGCTTGTAAACGAGGAAGCGGACAGCGCGGAGACTCCGCTGCTTCCGATTCCGTCAGACGGAGAAAAGATAAGCTTTACCTTCCCGTGCTGCTTCGTATTTTTGGCAATCGTCAAGGCTGCCGCAATCGGCTCCGGATCGGCGGCTAAAGATTTGACATTGTACTCGCACAAAAAAACAACGGGTTTTCGGGACTTCCACGTGTCATCACTCGCCTTCAGCGTGAAAGTGACATTATCATGGCTGTCTATGCTGCAGGAAATCCCTTTGTTTTTTCCCCAGGCGAGCAGGTATTGCGCGACATCGCGGTTGGTCTTGAAGGAATCCATGGAATCCACAAGGTCTGTCTGATAAGCGTTAAGCTTGCTCTCTACAATCTCCTCCAGGGTCGGTTCCTCCTCCTGGCTGTCACGCAGAAAATAGATACCGGTTAAAATCACCGCGAGCAGGAGGAAAAGAAGCACTCCGCCGCGCAGAATCATTTTTTTGTCAGGTTTTTTTTGTGTCCAATTTATTTTTCTCATTCCAATCACCTTAAGTTTCGTGTATAATATAACGTAACGATTATAGCATAGATCAAGAGAAAAGGAAAGTGATATCACAGTGAAGAAGATTGAGATGTCGCGGATTTATCTGCGAGAGAGTACCTTTGATGACTGCGGCTGCTTCGCGGAGTGGGAAACACAGCCCGCAGTTACCCGTTTTTTTACGATTGACGCCGGACGGAACTACGAGGAAGTGGTAACGGAGTTCGTGCGCAGACAGGAAGACACTGATAAGCTGCAGCTGACCGTTTGTCTGCGGCAAAATGACAAACCGATCGGCAGAATCTATATCAGCAATATTGATGACCACTACGATTCTTTGGACATTACGCGTATCTATATCGCCGATCCGGCCATCCGCGGACAGGGGCTGGGAGAGGAAGCGCTGCGTGCCGCGCTGAAGCTGGCCTTTGAGGAGATGTGCCGCGAGCGTGTGACTTTGGATCATTTCGCGGAGAATGAAATCGCTTCGAAGCTGTATTTGAAGACAGGCTTTCACTATGAGGGCGTGATGCGGCATGGCGGCAAAAAGGACGGCATGTATGTCGATTTACACCTGATGTCAATGCTGCGTGAAGAATATTTTGCTGTGAACGAAAAATAAAAACAAAAAAAATTCATGTGGTGAAGAGGGACAAAAGTACTGAAAAAGCGGCATTTTGCGGGATGCCTGCTTTTTTTGCACCGCGTGTCTGACAAAAAAACATCGTAAATGGAAGGAATTGATATTGACATATAGGGGATATCGTAGTAAAGTTTTATAGACAACCACTAGATATTGTGTATATGGCATTTTATTTATACAACGGGAAACACGGGAGAAGAAAGGAAAGGAAGCGTATGGACAGCATTCAAAAGATTATCAAAAGAGATGGAAGAATGGTTGATTTCGATGTGGATAAAATCGCTGACGCGATTTTTAAGGCTGCGCAGGTGCTCGGAGGCAGAGACCGCGAGATGTCTGTCTATCTGGCAAAGCAGGTGGAATTATATTTGCTTGAGATCTGCCATAATCAGGTTCCGACCGTAGAACAGATTCAAGACGCCGTCGAAAAAATTCTGATCGAAAACGGACACGCCCGTACGGCTAAGGAATATATTCTTTACAGAGCGGAGCGCACCAGAGTCAGAAACATGAATTCCAAGCTGATGAAGATTTATGAGGATCTGACCTTTAAGGAAGCGAAAGAGAACGAGATCAAGCGCGAAAACGCCAATATCGACGGCAATACCGCGATGGGAACGATGCTCAAGTACGGTTCGGAGGGCGCGAAAGAGTTCTACAAGAGCTATGTCATCGATCCGAAGTTTTCCAAGGCACATGAAGCCGGCGACATTCATATTCACGATATGGATTTCTACACGCTGACGATGACCTGCTGCCAGATTGATCTGGTGAAACTGCTGCAGGGCGGCTTTTCGACCGGACATGGGCATCTCAGAGAACCGAACGATATCGAAAGCTATGCGGCGCTTGCCTGTATTGCCATTCAGTCCAATCAGAACGATCAGCATGGAGGACAGTCCGTGCCGAACTTTGATTACGGCATGGCGCCCGGCGTGAAAAAAGCCTATAAACGTCTGTATGTGACGAATCTCGGCAAGATGCTGGATTTTCTCGAAGATGTGGAGGACGGCGTCGAGAGAATGAAAGCGCTTGAAGGTAAGATTGAGCATGAATACGGGGTATTCCCTTGTATGGCATGGGATAACAATTACGCGGAACTGGAGCTCGCTGAGCTGAAAAAAATCGTTCCGGAGGCGGAAGCGATGAAAATGCAGGATCGTTCCCGTAAATTCGCAGACAAGGAAATCAGACGAAAAACCTATCAGGCGATGGAGGCCTTCATTCATAATCTGAACACGATGCATTCCAGAGCGGGTGCGCAGGTGCCGTTCAGCTCGATCAACTACGGTACCGATACTTCTCCGGAGGGTCGTCTGGTGATGGAAAGCGTGATGCTGGCAACCGAAGCAGGGCTTGGAAACGGCGAAACACCGATTTTCCCGATTCAGATTTTTAAGGTCAAGGAGGGCGTGAACTACAATCCGGAGGACCCGAACTATGATCTGTTCAAGCTCGCCTGCAAGGTTTCCGCGAAGCGGCTGTTCCCGAATTTCTCATTTTTGGATGCGCCGTTCAACAAGCAATATTACATCGAGGGCAAACCGGAGACGGAGTGCGCATATATGGGTTGCCGAACTCGCGTGATCGGCAATGTTTATGACCCGACCAGGGAGATTGTTTTTGGCAGAGGCAACCTCAGCTTTACATCGATCAATCTGCCGCGTTTGGCGATTAAAGCCAAGGGCGACGTCGATCTTTTCTTTGAGCTTTTGAACAATATGATTGATTTGGCGATGGGACAGTTGATGGAACGCTTTAAGATTCAGTCGCAGAAAAAAGTGAGAAACTTCCCGTTCCTGATGGGACAGGGCATTTGGCTCGACTCCGAAAAACTTGGACCGGACGATACCATCGAAGAAGTAATCAAGCACGGTACTCTGACAGTTGGTTTCATCGGTTTGGCGGAATGTCTCAAGGCTCTGATCGGCGTGCATCACGGAGAATCCGCGGAGGCGCAGAATTTGGGTCTGGAAATCATCGGCTATATGAGAAAACGCATGGATGAACAGGCTCGCAAGACCGGACTGAACTGGTCTGTCATCGCGACACCGGCAGAAGGACTGTCAGGAAGGTTTGTTCGCATTGACAGAGAAAAATACGGCAGCATTCCGGGTGTTACCGATCGTGACTACTATACAAACAGCTTCCATATTCCGGTCTATTATCCGATTAACGCGTTTGAGAAGATCAGACTGGAAGCACCTTATCATGAACTCACCAACGGCGGCCATATCTCCTATATCGAGCTCGACGGAGATCCGCTCAAAAATCTGGATGCCTTCGAGAAAGTCGTTCGCTGCATGAAAGAAAGCGGAATCGGCTACGGCTCGATTAATCATCCGGTCGACCGCGACCCATGCTGCGGGTATACCGGCATTATCGACAATGAGTGTCCGCAGTGCCACCGTAAGGAGGGTGAAGGCGATGTCGGCTTTGAAAGAATCCGCCGCATCACCGGCTATCTGGTCGGTACCATGGATCACTGGAACAACGCCAAGGCGGCGGAAGAGAAAGACAGGGTAAAGCATGATGTCAGCACAGGATTTGAGCAGCTATAATACGATTCGTATGGCGGGCGTCATTCGAGAATCCATCGTGGATGGCCCCGGTCTGCGCTTTGTAGTATTCGCGCAAGGCTGTCCGCATGGATGCCCGGGCTGTCACAATCCGGCGACCCATGACTTTAACGGCGGGAAGGATTGCGCTTTGGAAAAAATATTGGCGGCAATCGACGAAAATCCACTGCTTGACGGCGTGACCTTCAGCGGCGGGGAACCGATGAGCCAGCCGGAGGCGTTCTGCAATCTGGCGGTTGGGATCAAAGAACGGGGCCTCAATTTGATCATCTATACCGGCTATACCTATGAGGAACTGCAGGCACTTGTTGCAGATAGGCCGGCAATCCGAGAATTGCTTGCTCTTACGGACCTTCTGATCGATGGAAGATTCAAACAGGAGGAACGCGACTTGAGTCTTTTGTTTCGCGGCAGCCGCAATCAGCGCGTCATCGATATGAATTTGACGAGAGAGAACGGGAAACTGACCCTCGCCGAAAAATATCTGTAAAAATCATTCAAAAATAATCATTTTTCGCTTGAAAAAATGAAAAAGTTGTGGTACAATATCAAATGTTCGAGTGCGAACAAACCAAATGGAAAATATGCCACGGCTTAAATATACTAAAGGAGGTGCGGTAGATGTCAAGAAAATGTGAAATTTGCGGAAAAGGACAGACGTCCGGAAACAATGTTTCTCACTCCGTAAGACGTACAAGAAGAAAATGGAACGCGAACATTCAGTCTGTAAGAATCGCTGATGAGAACGGTACAGTCAGAAGAGCGAACGTATGCACAAGATGCATCAGATCCAACAAAGTAAACCGTGCCCTTTAATCAAAGGAAACAAACGAGAGCTGTCGTGATGACGGCTCTTTTTTTCTTCAACGTTTCATCAGAACACAGCCGCAGATGATCAGGATGACCCCAAGGAGGATCAACCATGCCTTTGGCGGGAGGAAAAACGCGCAGATGGTTACCGCGCCGAAAACCAGCAGCAAAAAACCGATATCCTTGGTCTCCTGACATACAGAAAAGCATTTTTTTTTGCGGCAGTTATGATTCATTCCCATAATTCGCACCTCACATTATTCTATGAAATTCAGTAGGAATTTGTGAGAAAATATGCTAAACTAATTGACAGAAAGTATTCTGCGCGCGCAGATGGAAATTTCCCCTCAATTCTGTTCGCGTTGCTGACGCAAACGGGGAATTATGAAATCGCGCAAAGCGCGTGACAAGACAGAAAAGGAGACGGCCATGGGGATAGAACGAGAGGATGCCTTAGGAAATATCAAATTAAACGATACAGTATTCGCGAGAATGCTTTTGCGCGCGATCGCGAATACAAACGGAAAGGCAGGCTTGGCCTCCGAAAAAGGGAAGCTCCTGGGCGGCATGAACCAGAAAGTCTCCGCGAGTGAAGCAGCCTCACATTTGAATTTTTGGGAGGAACCGGAGCGCTACTGCATGGAATTTCAGATTATCATTACGTTCGGCGCCAGCATTCAGCGGGTGACTGAGCAGATTTTGAATGATCTCGCAGAGCAGCTTTCGAAGCTGCTGCCGGACAAGGGCGGGCATTTGGTCTTGCGCATCGTTGGCATCAAATCAAAAAAAATCGCGGAAAGAAGTATTGAGGTTGTCAGAGATTATGAACCTGCAAGATAGTGTCGCAAGCCTGAAAGGTGTCGGCAAAAAACGGCTGCCGCTGCTCGAAAAACTGCATATTGAAACAATTGAAGATCTGCTGCGGTTTTTCCCAAGAAGATATGAGGATCGCAGGCAAGCGGTACCGATCATGACAGCGCCGCTCGGCAAAGAGGTGTTAATTATCGGCACTGTGATGAGCAAGCAGATGGTGGGCAGCCCTTACAGCCGTAGGCGGCTGCTTAAGGTGCAGATCGAGGATAATACCGGAAGTCTGGAACTGCTGTTTTTTAACGGAAAATTTCTGGAATCCTATTTCAAACCCGGTGAGCAAATGACTTTTTTCGGAAAGATCACGCTCAATAACGGACGCCGCCAGATGGCGCATCCTGAATTTCATAAGTTGGGTGATGCGAAGGATGTCAGAGGGCTGCTTCCTGTTTACCCATTGACCGAGGGTCTGACGCAGGCAAATCTGCGCGCGTGGCAGCAGCAGGCGCGTGAAACGATCGGGCAGATCACAGAGTGGCTGCCTTTGGAATTGGTTGAAACGCATCATCTGTGCAGTCCGGCCTACGCGATTGAGCAGATTCATTTCCCACAGGAGGAACGACCGGTGCTGGAAAGCCGTTATCGTTTGATCTTTGAGGAACTGTTGATTCTGCAGACGGGACTGTTCTATATGAAGCATGGCGCGTCAGACGTGAAAAAGGGTGTACGCTTCGCGAAAGAAGCGGATGTTGAGCCGTTTTTGTCCAGCTTCCCATTTCAACTGACCGCCGGACAGGCGCGCTGCTGGCACGAAATCGAGCGTGATTTAGAGTCCGCAAGACCGATGAATCGTCTGATTCAGGGAGATGTGGGCTCCGGTAAGACTGCCGTCGCGCAGCTTGCCATGTACAAAGCGGTCAAGAGCGGTTATCAGGCAGCGATGATGGCGCCTACGGAGCTTTTGGCGAAGCAGCATTACGCAAATCTGAAAAAATCCTTTGATTCGTTTGGAATACGAACGGCACTCTTGTCAAGCAGCACCAAAACGGCAGAACGTAGACTGCTTTTGGAAGCGCTGGCAAGCGGAGAAATCAATATTCTGCTCGGGACCCATGCCATCCTGCAGCCGGATGTGGTTTTTGCCAGGCCCGGCTTGTTTATCACCGACGAGCAGCACCGTTTCGGCGTCAATCAGCGAGAGGTGCTGCAGGCGAAGGGTGAGAATCCGAACGTACTGGTTATGACTGCGACGCCGATCCCGCGAACCTTGGCGGTGATTCTGTACGGTGACCTTGATATTTCGGTTATCGATACGCTGCCTGCAGGACGTAAACCGATTCGGACGTTTCTGCGCGATCAGAACGCCAGACCCAAGATTTATGATTTTGTGGAAGTGCAGATCCGGCAGGGCAGACAGGCTTATGTGGTCGCGCCGCTGATTGAAGAATCCGAGAGTATCGACTGCAGATCGGCACAGGAAATTTACGAGGAACTTCGCGCACGTTATCCGAGACTCCGTATCGGACTGGTGCATGGCGCGATGAAGCAACAGGAAAAGGATGCGGTCATGGAGGCATTTCAGCGCAGAGATCTGGATATGCTGGTATCGACGGTTGTCATTGAAGTTGGTATCGATGTCAGCAACGCGACGGTTATGGTGATCGAGAACTGTGAACGTTTCGGCCTTGCGCAGCTGCATCAGCTGCGCGGACGTGTCGGCAGGGGCAGCGAACAATCCTACTGCATTCTGGTTTCCGGCAGCGACAGTCAGATCGCGCGGAAGCGAAACGAAATACTATGCAGCACCGAGGATGGCTTTGTGATTGCCGAAGAGGATTTAAAGCTGCGCGGTCCCGGTGAAATCTTCGGTACGCGGCAGCATGGACTGCCGGAGCTGAATCTCAGTGATCTGGTTCGGAACGCGGATATTCTCGAAAAAGCGCGTGCCGCGGCAAAAACAATGATCGAAACCGATCCGGCGCTGATCGCGCCGCAGCATCAGATCCTCAAACAAAAAATTCAAAAGATGTTCGGCGAACGGATTCAGCTGAGGCTGTAAACAGGTGTGCAGAGATGCAGGGTATTGACCGCCCGCCAGCCGACAAGCCATGTATAGAAAAAGTCCCTGCGAAGATCGCAGGGGCTTTTTCCGTTTATCCAATTCTGTTTCTTATTTTCCGGACAGCTGTTTTTCGGCCATTTCAACTAATTTCTTAGTCATATAACCACCGACATAGCCATTCTGTCTAGCTGTCATGTTGCCTTTGTCAGCCTGTTCATAGTTCGCTAAGCCAAGCTCGTTGGCAACTTCAGTCTTTAAACTCTTTAATGCAGGTTTTGCACTAACGTTCATCTTATCTTGTAATGACATGTTTTGTTCACCTCCTATTACATTCATAGTTTGATTCACGGGCGAATTATTATGTCATGCAATAATTGGAGATTTTGGCGGCGCTTGGCAAGGAACTTTTTCGCTTTTTTGACAGCTTGCGCAGGCTGTGTTTTTTTTGTATAATAGAACAAATACGACACGAAATGTGTGAAACACAAAACAGAGATAAGGGAAATGATAGATTTATGAGAATTATTACAGGTGATTTTAAGGGCAGGCGTCTTGAGATGCCTGTGGGAAACGATATCCGACCGACGACGGAGAAGGTAAAGGAAGCGCTGTTCAGCATGATCGCGGGTAATCTGTATGACGCGGTCTGCGCGGACCTCTTCAGCGGAACCGGTAATCTGGGTCTGGAGGCGTTGTCACGCGGCGCTGAGAAGTGCTACTTCGCGGATAACAACAGAGCCAGTCTGGAACTGACGAGGCGTAATATCGCGATGTGCAGGGCTGAGGAATGGTCGGTTGTGATTCCGGGCGACTTCGAAAAGGCACTGGGCAGGCTCGCGGAACGCGGTGAAAAGATTGACATCTTCTTTTTAGATCCGCCGTATCGGGAAGGATTATATGACAAATGCTTTGCGCTGATCCGTGAATATGATCTGCTGGCAGACGAAGGCATCATCGTAGCCGAGCATGGGGAACGGGATGATTTTCCGGATGAGTATGAGGGCTTTCAAAAGCTGAAGGAGCGTACCTACGGCTCGATCGCGATTACGATTTACGGTTGATTCGAGGACGGTCTTGTGCTAAAATAAAGACAGGATGCTGCTTCCGCGAAAGAAGCCGGATATCGCGGTATCCGCAAGGCAAACATAAAGAATGAAAACAGACAAAAAACAGAGAACAGACAGATAGAAGATAGAACAGACATGAAGAAAAAAGCATTGTACGCAGGCTCATTTGACCCGTTGACCTTAGGGCATTTAGATATCATTGAGAGAGCTGCGAAGATATTTGATGAGCTTACCGTCGGCGTTGTGGTGAATCTCGAAAAAAAGACCCTGTTCACGTTTGAAGAGCGTATGGATATGATCCGCAAGGTTACCGCGCATCTTCCGAATGTCAAGGTGGACGCATGTGAGGGACTGCTGGCGGATTTTGTGAATCAAAATGATTTTCAGGTGGTAGTGCGCGGCCTGCGCGGCGTCGGAGATTTTGATTCCGAGCAGCAGATGGCGCATTTGCACCGGCATTTATATCAAGAAAACGTTGAAACCGTATTTTTGATATCTGACGCAAAATACGCTTTTATAAGTTCAACCATGGCGAAGCAGGTGATCTCTCTGGGTGGAGATGGCCGGATGCTTGTGCCTCCGTATGTTTTAGAGATGATGAAAGGAAAAACGAAATAGAAATGGAAGATACGATGAAAGTCCTCGAACTGCTCGAAGAGTTGGAAGATATTGTAGACAACGCGACGAATGTACCACTGACAAGCAAGATTATGCTGGAAGCGGAAGATGTTTTTAATATTGTCAGAGAAGTTCGGCTCGCCCTTCCGGATGATGTACAGCAGGCGAAGTGGATTCGCGATGAACGCGACCGCATTTTGGCTGACGCAAAAACGGAATATGAACGGATTATCCGCGAGGCGAAGAAGCAGGCGGACTATTTGGTGGAGACCGATGATATTACGCTCAGAGCAACGAAGCTGGCGCAGGAGATTCGCGAGGATGCGGAGCTGCACGCCAAGATGCTCAAGATGAGAACCTATGATTATGTTGACAAAATGCTCTATGATATGCAGGCAAAGATGGACGAGCTGAATCTCAAGTACTTTGGCGAAATGTACACGAATTTGGACAAGACCTTTGCTGCGATCAATCAGACCCTGGTTGACAATCGTGACGAAATTAAGCAGCTGGCTTATCATACCCAAAATGACTTGGATGTGGAAGAATAAGGCTGTAAGAAAGCTTTCCAAACAGGAGGAAAACAGTGGAAGAAGCGAAAGCGTATAAAAAAACAAATCTGAATTTTTTGAATGTGGCTCTCATGTTTGTCGGTGCGATCATGGGAGCCGGTTTTGCGTCCGGCCGCGAAATCTGGCAGTTCTTTGGCGTGTTTGGCAAGCAGGGCAGAGTCGGCATTCTGCTGATTGCCGTAATGTTTGTCGTGCTTGGAATGATGACAGCCTATCTCGCGCGGATTCTCGGAACCAACGATATGGGGCGCATTATCGCGCCGGGCGGCAATCCCAAAATTGAAAACTTCGTGAGCTGGTTCATGGCAATCATGCTCTTTACGGTACTGATCAATATGACCGCGGCGGGCGGTGCTTTGTTATACCAGAATTTCGGTATCAGCAGGCTCGTCGGCGGAGTGCTCATCGGGGTACTGGTCGTGCTGACGGTACTCGGAGAGTTTGAACGGATATCCAGAGTGTTTCGCTATATTATGCCGGTTCTGTTCGCGGCCGTGGTACTGATCAGTTTTTTGGCAATCCTCGCGGATCTCGGGACCTCTGCGACCGGAGAAACGGTTAAACCGTCGCCAATCGCGGGAAACTGGATTCTGGCGGCCTGCCTCTATATTTCCTACAATATTCTGGCGATGATTCCAATCGTGGCGACTTCGTCGGTGAACGCAAAAACAGAAAAAGCGGCACTGCTTGGCAGCGGGCTAGGCGGAATTTTTTTAGGGGTGCTGGCTTTTACCATCGTGATGGCGCTGCAAAAGGACATGGAATTCGCACAGGCGATGGATATGCCGATGCTGGCCTATGCGGGGCGGCTTTCCAAGGGCGCTGGCATGCTTTACAGTCTTTTGCTTTTCGCGGCCATCTACGCTTCGGCAACCAGTAATTTTTACGGTTTCACAACCAAGCTTCGGACAGACGAAAAAAAGAGCCGTAAGGTGATCTTCTCCGCTTGTCTGGCGTTCCTTTTGGGCTTGGTTGGTTTCAAGAATGTGGTTGCCTATATGTTTCCGATTGAAGGATACCTGGGTTTTGCGATCATCGCTATGCTGATCCTCAATTTTGCGCAGGTACGGAGGAGGGAGCGTAGGCGCAAACTGTACCAAAAAGATATGAGACGCGCGCCGATTCCCGCGTTTTTTGAAAACTTCGCGGGACACGACAGAACAGATTTTCCCAGTCCGCTGGTGCGTGTCACCGGAGGCCCCGGCGGAGAAGCAATCCTAATCCTCGGCAGCAAAAAAACCGCTTTATATGATTGCGGCATGGCATGCTTTGAGAAAAACCTGATACATAATCTCCAAACGGTACTTGACAGAGAGGGAAAGACCCTTGACTACATCCTGCTCTCGCACACGCATTATGACCACATCGGCGCGCTTCCGTATGTCTTGAAGGTCTGGCCGGAAGCTGTCGTATGCGGGGCAAAAAAAGCGAAACAGGTTTTCGCGCATCCAAACGCGCGCGCGACTATGGAGCGCCTTGGCAATCAGGCAAAAGAGCTTTACGGAATCTCGGATGTCGAGATCACCGCGGAGGGTTTACGCGTCGACCTCGTTTTGGCTGACGGCGACAGCCTTTCTCTGGGGAACGAAACCGTTACGGCTTATGAAACCAAAGGGCATACGGATTGTTCCATGAGTTTCCTTCTTTCGCCGCAGAAGATTCTCTTTGCCAGCGAAAGTACGGGGCTGCAGGCGACGCCGGAGCTGATCAATACCTCTCCGGTCAAGAGCTACGAAGATTCCTTCGCGTCTGCGGAACGGCTGAAGAACATCGATGTAAACTATCTGATGATTCCGCACTATGGAGTTCTGCCGCCGGAATGTAACGGCACGTTTTTTGATGATTATCGGAAAGAAGCCGAGCTGGAACGCAGTATGCTGGAGAACGCAATCCGGCAGGGGCTTTCTGACGAGGAAGTGCTCAAGCTCCATATGCGGCGTTACTGGAATGAAAAAAGAAACGAGGCACAGCCGTTCGCGGCCTACGCGCTGAACACCAAAATAATCATCGGTCAGCTTCGAAAAAACCTTAACATTCCAACGCAAGTGTGATATGATAAATTTATCTTGTGATAAGGAATCGTCATGATATCAAGGAGGGCAAAATAAAATGGAAAAGTATTTGGAACTGAAAGAAAAGATCGCGCAGGCAGTCAAAGAGAATCTGCAGGATGCAATCGCTTTGAACGATGATCTTGCAGACCATCCGGAGCTTTCCGGAGAGGAATACGAATCGTCACGCAAGATTGTAGAATTGCTGAAGCATAAGGGCTTTGACGTAGAGTATCCGTTTGCGGGTCTACCAACATCCTTTAAGGCGACTTACGGCAGAAACGACCATAAATATAAGGTTGCGATTATGACCGAATACGACGCGCTTCCGGGCATCGGACATGCTTGCGGGCACTGTGTCAGCGGTGCCATCAGCGTACTGGCGGGAATCGCGGCATCCAAGCTGCAGGACGCGCTGGACGCGGATATCGATGTGATCGGTACTCCGGTCGAAGAAACCGACGGCGCGAAATGCGCGCTAATCAAAAAAGGTGTCTTTGATCACTACGATATGGCAATGATGATTCACCTTTATGACCAGAATTTGATTTACTGCACGCTGAACGGGCTGGCATCTTATCTTTATACCTTCCACGGCAAGGCCGCACACGCGTCCGCAGCGCCTTGGGACGGCATCAACGCGTTGAATGCGGCACAGCTGATGTTCCATGGCACAGATTGCCTGCGGCAGCATGTGACACCGGATGTCAGAATTCACGGCATCATCAGAAACGGCGGAGAAGCACCGAATATCGTGCCGGAAGAGGCCAGCGCGGAATTCTATGTCAGAGCTTTGGATCTTGACTACATGATGGACGTTGTCAGAAAGGTCGATGACTGCGCGGCAGGCGGAGCTTTGGCAACGCAATGCACATGGGATAAAGTGGAGACCGCCGCGACCTACGCGAATATGAGAAGAAACTATACCGGAGAGGACGCGCTGCGAGAAATATACGAAGAACTCGACATTGATATCAACGGAGATCACGAAAAGATTTTTGGATCTTCCGACGCGGGGAATGTCAGCTTCGTTTGTCCGACCTTCCATCCGACCCTGCAGATTGTGGATCGCGGCGTACCGATTCATACCAGAGAATTCGCGCAGGCGGTCAAGACAGAACGGGCGCACGAGGCCATCGCGCTCGGCGCGAATGTCATCGCGCTGCAGATCGCGAAAATTTTCAGTGATGAAAACAAAATCAAACAGATGAAAGCTGACTTCGAAGCTTTGGGAGGACGTAAAATTCTGTAAGAATCGCTAAACGTGTCGAGACGACATCTCAGACGGACAGGCTTCCCAAATAGATACGGCAAGGAAAAGGAGAAATACGAAATGTTGGAAATACTAATAAAAAACGGAATATATCCGGATTACGAAAAAAAAGAAATGGTGAAGGCAAATATCGGCATTCAGGACGGTAAAATTGCCTATATCGGTCAGGAAACACCGGAAGCCGCGCGCGTGATCGAAGCGGAGGGCAAGGTTGTTTCACCCGGCTTCATCGATATTCATATGCATGAAGAGGATTTTGTCCACGAAGGCAAGCAGTTTATCATTGCCAATATGATGCTTGAAATGGGCGTTACGACAGCCGTCGGCGGCAACTGCGGCGTGCAGAAACAGCCGTTGTCAATCTTCAAATCCGTACTCAACGAATTGGGAGGCAGCCCGGTAAACTATCTCATTCTGGCAGGCTACAATCATTTTCGTACGGAATTGGGCATCGGCAGATACGCGCATCCGTCGCAGGCACAGATGGACGAGCTGCAGGCAATCATGAAGCGTGAGCTTGCGGAAGGCGCGTACGGAATTTCTTTTGGAATTGAATATGACCCGGGCATCACCTATGATGAAATGCTTTGGGCGGTCAGAGCCTCTGACGATCCGCATCTTCTGGTTTCCGCGCATTATCGCGATGAAACCAAAAAGAATGACCTGTTCCCGGTTGAGGAAATGATTCGCTTCTCACTGGATATCCCGCAAAAATTCCAAATTTCGCATCTTTCCAGCTGCTCTGCGACGGGAAGCATGAAGGAGGCGCTCGCGTGCATCAACGCCGCCATGGAAAAGGATCCGACGCTGAATTATGATACTTATCCGTACAACGCGTTTTCTACGGAGATTGGCTCCGCGGTCTTTGAGGACGGCTGCCTGGAGGGCTGGGGCAAGGATTACAAAGACATTTTGCTGACAGATGATCCATATAAGAATGTTCGTTGTAACGAGGAAATCTTCCGCAAAGCGAGAGCGGAATATCCGAATATGCTGGCGGTCGCGTTCGTGATGAATGAGGATGAGATCAGAGAAGCCATCGTCAATCCGAACGGCATGGTAGCCAGTGACGCGATCATCAACAACGGCAGCGGACATCCGCGTGCCGCGGGGACATTCCCGAGAGTGCTCGGTAAGTATGTGCGTGAAGAAAAAGCGCTTCCTCTGATCGACGCGCTTCGCAAAATGACTTTAGAGCCGGCGAAGCGTCTGGAACTTGAACAAAAGGGCAGAATCGCGCTTGGCTGTGACGCGGATATTACGATCTTCAATCCGGATACCATCATTGACAAGGCGGACTTTATGAAGCTTTGCAAACCGGAGGGTATCGATTACGTTCTGATTGGCGGCGAAATCGCCCTCAAGGACGGCGAACACGTCAATGACAGACTCGGTCGCTTTATCTCTTACTGCTAAGATTGTGAACCTAAATCGGCGGAGACCTTGCCAGAATCGCGAGGTCCCCGCTTTTGTTTTTCCGATAGAATGCTGCTTTTGTTATGCGCACTTTTGCCCCCGGTATTCACGATATTTTGCTTGTTTTTTGTTTAAGAATGTGGTAATATATATACGTTAAGGGGCATTAGCGCAGCTGGGAGCGCGTTTGACTGGCAGTCAAGAGGTCAGGGGTTCGATCCCCCTATGCTCCACCAAATAGTGCAAATCCGAACTCTGTGTTCTTCATCAAACACACCTTTGG
>ERZ825896.931-NODE-931-length-35444-cov-5.172059_pt1 | contig 35444 bp, 33 predicted proteins | sample MGYA00519858_ERZ825896 | MGnify/ENA primary metagenome ERZ825896 (study PRJEB31778, sample SAMEA3449214) | human gut metagenome | biome: human gut; feature: human-associated habitat; material: faeces | place: United Kingdom | collected 2010/2012 ...
TCTGGTAGATCTGTTCGCCGGTATCGTTGCGGATGAACTCGACCTGCTGGGGGTAATTGTTGATAGCTTCATTCACGATCATGACATTGCCCTCCGCCGTGCCGTTTTCAAAGTACGGCGCGGTGTTCATTGAAATATTGATCATGCCCTCCGCGACCTTTTCGTTCAGTTTTTCCGCAATGGCGTTGTGCATGGCCGCTCTCCTGCCTGTTTTTTATTTAGACTACCCCGGCGCGTGCGCAAAGTCAAGCCCATTCCCTGTTGACAACCGCGCGGCGGAAATTCTATAATAAATCCAACAAGTGAAGATTTGTTCCAGGAGTATTTGAGACGGGAACACGGATGCGCGGCAACGGCGCTTCCTGCCCGTTTTTCTTTTTTCTGAAATCAAACGGAAACGGAAAGGGGAACCACGCCAAATGAAACGCTATATCCTTGCTCTGGACCAGGGCACCACTTCAAGCCGCGCCATCCTGTTCGACCGGGAGCAGACGCTCGTGCAGGTCGCGCAGCGGGAATTTACCCAGCATTACCCCAAGCCCGGCTGGGTAGAGCACGACGCAGAGGAGATCCTTTCCGTACAGCTTCAGGTGGCGCGCGAAGCGCTTGAAAAGGCGCGCGCCGCAGCGGGGGACATCGCGGCCATCGGCATCACAAACCAGCGGGAAACGGTCGTCGTTTGGGATAAAAAAACCGGCGCGCCCATCTGCCCTGCAATCGTCTGGCAATGCAGGCGCACGGCGGAATACTGCGATTTGCTCCGCGCAAAAGGGCTTGAACCGCTGTTCCGGGAAAAGACCGGGCTTTTGCTGGATGCATATTTTTCCGGCACAAAGCTTCATTGGGTGCTCGAGAACGTGCCCGGCGCACGGGCGCGCGCTGAGGCGGGCGAGCTGCTGTTCGGCACGATCGACACGTGGCTCATCTGGAACCTGACCGGCGGCCGCGCGCATGTAACGGACTATTCCAACGCTTCGCGCACGCTGCTTTACAACATCCACACGCTGCAGTGGGACGCGGAAATCCTCTCCATTCTGGATATTCCCGCCTGCATGCTGCCGGAGGTGAAGCCCTCAAGCTGCGTTTACGGCGAAACGGATGCCGCGCTGTTCGGCGCGCCCATCCCCATTGCGGGCGCGGCGGGTGACCAACAGGCGGCGCTGTTCGGGCAAACCTGCTTTGCGCCGGGCGAAGCGAAGAACACCTACGGCACGGGATGTTTCCTTTTGATGAACACGGGGAACACGCCCATCACCTCCCGCAACGGCCTTGTGACGACCATCGCCTGGGGCATGGAAGGCCGCGTGGATTATGCGCTTGAAGGGTCCATCTTCGTTGCGGGTGCAGCGATCCAGTGGCTGCGGGATGAGCTTGGGCTCATCCAAAGCGCCGCAGAATCGGAGGACTGCGCACGCCGCGTTCCGGATACCTCCGGCTGCTATGTCGTGCCCGCGTTTGTGGGCCTCGGCGCGCCGCATTGGGACGCTTATGCCCGGGGTGCGATCGTGGGCCTGACACGCGGCGTGAACCGGGACCACATCGTACGCGCAACGCTTGAATCCCTTGCGTACCAAACTGAGGAGGTGCTTTCCGCCATGCAGGAGGATTCCGGCATCCGCCTTTCGGCGCTCAACGTGGATGGCGGCGCCTCCGCAAACGATTTTCTGATGCAGTTCCAGGCGGATATGATCGGCGTGCCCGTGTGCCGCCCCGCCTGTGTGGAAACGACCGCCTTCGGCGCGGCCTGCCTTGCGGGCCTTGCTGTGGGCTTCTGGGAAAGCCGCACCGCGCTCAGGCAGGCGCGCCGCATGGAGCACTGCTTCGCGCCGGCGCTGCCGGAATCGGAGCGCAAAGCGCGCCTTGCCGGCTGGCAGAAAGCCGTGCGTTCCACGATGGGCTGGGCCAGGGGGTAAAGGAATTGCGTGCTGACGGGGGATTGCCCTGCAAGGCGGCGCCGCCAACCGGTCAATTTTTCAAAAAGGTGGAGATAGATTCTATGCTTTATGACGTGATCCTCATCGGCGGCGGCGTGGTGGGCTGCGCCACGGCGCGCGAGCTTGCGCGCTACAACCTTTCCGTTGCGCTGCTGGAAAAAACCGAGGATATCTGCAACGGCCAAAGCAAGGCCAACACGGCGATCGTCCATGGGGGATACGACGCCGCGCCCGGGTCCAACAAGGCGATGTTCAACGTGCGCGGCAACACCATGTTTGAACGCATCACAGCGGAGCTTTCCGTGCCGTTTTCGCGCAACGGTTCGCTTGTCGTTTCATTTGAAGAGAGCGGCATCCCGGCGCTTCTCGCGCTCAAGCAGCGCGGTGAGGCGAACGGCGTGAAGGGGCTTTCCATCCTTGGGCGGGAAGCGCTGCTTGCGCGCGAGCCAAACCTGAACCCTGCGGCGCAGGCGGCGCTCGATGTGCCCTCGGGCGGCATCGTCTGCCCTTATGAGCTGACCATTGCCTATGCGGAAAACGCCGCGCAAAACGGCGTGACTTTTTTCCGGGATGCACCGGTGACGGCTGTTTCGCGTAATGCGGATGGCACCTTCCTGGTGTCCTCCCCGGCTGGCGCGTTTGTAGCGCGTGCGGTCGTGAACTGCGCGGGCGTGCATTCGGCGGAACTCAACAACATGGTTTCTGAAGAAAAGCACAGCATCACCGCGCGGCGCGGGGAATACTACATCGTGGATAAGGCCTATCGGGATGCGTTTCATTCCACGATCTTTCAGCTCCCCACAGCCATGGGCAAGGGCGTGCTGATCGCCCCCACGGTGGATGGCACCATCCTCATCGGCCCCACGGCGGATGATATCCCGGACAAGGACGACTCGCGCACCACGGCCGAAGGGCTTGCCCGCGTGCTCAGCCGCGCAAAGCGCTCCTGGCCCGCGCTCCCGGCGCGCGCGTTTATCACAACCTATGCGGGCGTGCGCGCCCATGCGGAAACGGATGATTTCATTCTGGGCGAACCTGCGGACGCACCGCTGTTCTTCAATGCGCTCGGCGTGGAATCCCCCGGCCTTTCCGCCGCGCCCGCGCTGGGCGAATTCCTTGCGCAGTCGGTCGCAGAACGCCTCGGCGCAAAGCCGAACCCGGCCTTTGACCCCATCCGTCCCGGCATCCCGAAATTCCGGGATATGACGGACGCGGAGCGGGAAGCGGCCATCGCCCGGGATCCGGAGTATGCGAAGATCGTCTGCCGGTGCGAGCTTGTGACCGAAGCGGAAATCCGCGCCTCCATCCGCAGGCCGGTCGGCGCGCGCACGGTGGATGGCATAAAGCGGCGCACGCGCGCGGGCATGGGCCGCTGCCAAGCAGGCTTCTGCCTGCCCCGCACGCTGGAACTGCTGGCAGAGGAGCTGGCCGTATCCCCGCTTTCCATCACCAAATGCGGCGGGGAAAGCCGGTATCTTGAATCCAATCTGTTTTCCGGCAAGGCAGGTGAATGAACATGAAAACAAAACGCGTTGATCTTCTCATCATCGGCGGCGGCCCGGCGGGGCTTGCCGCAGCCTGCGCCGCGCGCGAAGCGGGTGTAACCAACCTTCTGATTCTGGAGCGTGAGGATGCGCTCGGCGGCATCCTCCGCCAATGTATCCACAATGGCTTCGGCCTGCACACATTTAAGGAGGAACTGACCGGCCCGGAATATGCCGCGCGCTACATCGCCCGCGTGCAGGAGCTCGGCATCCCCTATGAATGCGGGGCGATGGTCATCTCCCTTTCCCCGGAACGCAGGGCGGTTTACGTGAGCCGCACGGAGGGGATCGTGGCCGTGGAGGCGGGCGCGGTCATCCTCGCCATGGGGTGCAGGGAACACCCCCGCGGCGCGCTCGGCACGCCCGGTTGGCGCTGCGCGGGCATTTTCACCGCAGGCACGGCGCAGAAGCTTGTGAACCTTGAAGGCCGCATGCCCGGAAAGCGGGTCGTAATTTTAGGCTCCGGCGACATCGGGCTCATCATGGCGCGGCGCATGACGTTCTCCGGTGCAAAAGTGCTCGCCTGCGTTGAGCTTATGCCCTATTCCTCCGGCCTGAAGCGCAACATCGTGCAGTGTCTGGACGATTACGGCATCCCGCTCCTGTTCAACCACACCGTTGTGGATATCCACGGCCGGGAGCGGCTCACGGGCGTAACCATCGCCGAGGTGGACGGGAAGAAGCAGCCCATCCCCGGCACGGAGCGGGAGATTGCATGCGACACGCTGCTGCTTTCGGTGGGCCTCATTCCGGAAAACGAGCTTTCCGCAATGGCGGGCGTAGCGCTCTCCCCCGCCAGGCGGCCCCGTGGTGGATGAAACGCTTGCAACGAACGTACCCGGTGTCTTTTCCTGCGGCAACGTGCTGCATGTGCACGACCTTGTGGATTTTGTTTCAGCGGAGGCCGCGCGGGCAGGCGAAATGGCAGCGCGCTTCCTCAGCGGCGAGAGGGCTGCAGGCGAACGCATTCCCCTCATCGCCGGGAACGGCGTTTCCGCGCTTGTGCCGGAGGTGCTCTCCGAGCGCCCAGAGGCGGATGTGACGTTCATGTTCCGCCCGCGCGCGGTGTACCGAAACGCACGCATTGCCGTTTTCCGCGGCGGAAAGCAGCTTGCCGTAAAACGGGCGCGCATTCTTGCGCCCGGCGAGATGGCGGAGATCACGGTGAAGCAGAATGCTTTCTGCGAAAGCGAAGGCGAACTTACGGTATCCGTTGAGGAGGTGGGCGCATGAAACGGGAGCTGACCTGCATCGGCTGCCCGATGGGCTGCCGCCTTACGGCGGAGTTCAACGGCACGGAAGTAACAGAGGTTACGGGCAACGGCTGCGCCGTGGGCGCACGCTATGCACGCGAGGAGTTGACAAACCCCAAACGCATGGTAACCGCGCTTGTGCGCGTCTTGGGCATGGAACGCCCGCTTTCGGTCAAGACGGAGGCGCCCATTGAAAAGCGCCTTGTGTTTGATTGCCTTGCCGCGCTCGGCGCGGTTGCAGTTGCCCCCCCTGTGCGGATTGGGGATGTTATCCTTGAAAACGTTTTGGGCACGGGCGTGAACGTCGTGGCCACGGAAGACATCGGCAGCTGAGGGGCGGAGCCGGACGAGTGCAGTGCGGGATGCAGCCTTTCGGGGGATTGCCATATCTCAACGAAAAGCAAACGCTGTGAAAATCAAAGGAGCTGTTGCAGAATGAACCCCCTCTGCAGCAGCTCCTTGCATGTCGAAAAAGTGGCGGCAGCCACTTTTTCGCGTGTTTCACGGCTTTTGCTTCTCGCTCCGCTCCCGGGCAGCAAAAGCCGCAAGGTACGAAAGCCTGTGGGCTTTCCTCCGTTTCGGCGTACCTGCCGCCGAAGCCGGATTGTAAGTCAAGGGCTGCGGCCCTTGACAATCCCGGGGTTTTTGACAGGCTGGGAGCTGTTGCAGAATGAACCCCCTCTGCAGCAGCTCCTTCCGTATCTGAAAAACAGCGTCAGTGCCAGACAAGCCAGCAGAACAGATACCCTATGCTGACAGCAACAAGCGTGAAGGGAATGCCGATGCGCATGAAGTCGCCCGTGCTGACCTCGTATCCCTCCTTGCGCAGAATTCCGATGGTGGCAATGTTCGCGGATGCGCCGATGGGCGTAAGGTTGCCGCCAAGCGTCGCGCCGGTGAGCAGGCCGAAATAAAGCACGGTGGGCGGGCAATTCATGGAAAGCGCAATGCCGCTCACCACCGGCAGCATGGTTGCAACATACGGGATGTTATCCACAAAGGCCGAGATCAGCACGGACCCCCAGACGATAACCGTATAGAGCAGGAACAGGTTATTGCCGCCGAGCTTCACAAAGAAGCTGCTGATCTCATCGATGATGCCCGCATTCGTGATGCCGGCAATCACAACGAACAGGCCGGCAAGCAGGCAAAGCGTTTGATAGTCAATCTCAAGCAGCGCAGTTTTTGCGCCGGTGCGGTCGCCGCGGCCGCGGATGAGGGATTGCACAGCGCCCACAAGGAACAGCCCGGTGCAGATGAAGCCGTTCGTCAGCGCGGGCTTGCCGGGGATAAAGGACGCGGTAATCAGAAGCACAATGTTTGCAAGCAGCAGGAATGTGGGAAAGTAATCCGTCACCGCAGTTTCAACGGCTGCGTTTACCGGTTCCCTGTGCTTGCGGAACAGGAACATGATCACCGGCACCGTCGCAAGCGCGCCAAGCTCCACCGCAAAAAAGATGCTGGCCTTTCCATCCATAAAAAAGAAATCCAGGAAGTCCATGCCCGCATATCCGCCAAGCATGATGGAGGTTGTGTCGCCAACAAGCGTAGCCGCGCCCTGCAGGTTGGAGGAAACGGCGATGGAGATAAGCATTGCCACCGGGGAAATCCCGAGCTTTTTTGCAATCGCAAGGCCAACCGGCGCGATCATCAGCACCGTGGCAACATTGTCCACAAAGGCGGAAACCACGCCTGCAAACAGCGACATTGCCACGGCAACCCACATCACGTTCGGCGTTTTTTTAAGGATCATCTCCGCCATTCGGTTGGGCATTTGGGATTGGATGAAAAGGGAAACGGTTCCCATTGTGCCTGCAAGCATCAGGAGAACGTTAAAGTCAATGGCTTCCCTGAGCGAGGCAAGCGGGACGATTCCGCTTACAAGGAACACCACCGCGCTCGTAAGCGCAACCCAGGGACGGTGCTTCGGCAGCGCGATCATCAGCGCATAGGTCAGAACAAAAAGGATGAGGGCGAACAGTTTCATTTGGGCAGCAAGCTCCTTTTCTATATGTTTTCTTCAAAAAGAAAGGCTTTTACCATGGCAACGCCATGATAAAAGTCTTGTTCCGGGGCAAGCGCCCCCTGTACGGCCCGGATCAAAGATCGGAATGACGATGCCGCACAACGCGGCGGCCGTCCGGCCAAGCCGCGCAAACTACTCCCTTTTATCTTGTTTTGGAAGACGCAGTAATTATACGGGTTTGCGCTGATGCTGTCAACTGCGCGCGAAAGCGCCCGGGAAATCCCGGGCGTTTTCGCAGGAATGAGTAGAAAAAACGACGAATGTCCGGATCAGCCTTCTTTGCCCGCACGCGCAAGCGTTTCCTGGTATTGTTCAAGCTCATGCTTGTTGCAGGTGATGTAATGCTTCGGGCGGATCTCGACCCAACTTGGTTTATCCACGGTATAGTTGTGGATGGAGGGATCGTACACTTCAAGCACCTTGTGCTTCTCGCTCTTCGGGTCGGGCTGCGGGATGGCCGAAAGCAGCGCGCGGGTATATGGATGCAGCGGGTATGCAAACAGTTCCTCGGTATCCGCAAGTTCAACGATTACGCCCTTGTGGATGACGGCGATGCGATCCGCGATAAAGCGCATCACCGAAAGGTCGTGCGAAATGAACAGATACGTAAGGCCGCGCTGCTGCTGCATTGCGGAAAGCAGGTTCAGAACCTGCGCACGGATGGAGACATCCAGCGCGGAGATCGGCTCGTCCGCAATGATGAACTCCGGCTCCATGATGAGGCTGCGTGCCACGCCGATGCGCTGGCGCTGGCCGCCGGAAAACTCGTGCGGGAAGCGGTTGGCGTGCTCACGGTTGAGCCCGACGATCGAAAGCAGCTCGGCCACGCGCTCCTGACGGCGCTTCGCGTCGTACATGTTGTGGATAATCATGCCCTCTTCGATGATCGAGCCGACGGTCATGCGCGGGTCGAGCGAAGCGTAGGGGTCCTGAAAGACGATCTGCGCCTTTTTGGCGAAGGCAAAGCGATCCTTCTTGTTGGATAGATCGACCGGCTTTCCGTCGTAAATCAGCTTGCCCTTGGTCGGCTGATAAATGCCCATCAGCGTGCGGCCGAGCGTCGATTTGCCGCAGCCGCTCTCGCCAACAAGGCCGAGCGTCTCGCCGCGGTGGATGTCGAGGTTGACGTCCTCGACCGCGTGCAGCATGCGCCCGCCGCCAATCTTGAAATATTTGCAAATGTGTTCGGCGCGAACCAGAACCTCGTCCGTCATTGGTCGTCCCCCCTCTCCGCTGCGCACGGGCAATCCGGGTGCAGCAGCCAGCAGCTCGCCTTGTGCCCGTCGCCCAGTTCAAACTCCGGCGGCTGCTCCTCGCGGCAAATCTGCATGCAGTGGCGGCAGCGCGCCGCAAAGCCGCAGCCCTTCGGCGGGCAGAGCAGGTCGGGCGGCGTGCCCGGTATGCTCATCAGCGGTTCGCGCTTGCCCGCCTCGGCGGAGGGCAGGCTGCGCAGCAGCGCCTCCGTGTAGGGATGCTTGTGCTCGTAGAAAATCTGCGCGGTCGTGCCGGTCTCAACCACCTTGCCCGCGTACATCACGGCGACGCGGTCGGCAATGCCCGCGACCACGCCGAGGTCGTGCGTAATGAGGATGATGGCGGTGTTGATCTTGTCCTTCAGCTCCACCAGCAAATCCATGATCTGCGCCTGAATCGTCACATCCAGCGCCGTCGTCGGCTCGTCGGCGATCAGCAGCTTCGGGTTGCAGCTCAGCGCCATGGCGATCATCGCGCGCTGGCGCATGCCGCCGGAAAACTCGTGCGGATACTGCTTGGCGCGCTCCTCCGGGTTGGGGATGTTGACCTGCTTGAGGCACTTGACCGCCTCTTCCTTTGCCTCCTGCCGGGAGAGATGCCTGTGCAGCTTGATGGACTCGACAATCTGCTTGCCGACCTGTGTGGTCGGGTTCATGCAGGTCATCGGGTCCTGGAAAATCATAGCGACTTCCTTGCCGCGAATTTTCTGCATTTCTTTTTCGCTGGCCTTCACGATGTCGTGCCCGGCCAGATTGATGCTGCCTTCGACGATGCGCGCCGGGGGCATCGGGTTGAGCTTCATAATCGTCTGCGCGGTCACGGACTTTCCGCAGCCGCTCTCGCCGACAATCGCCAGCACCTCGCCCTCGTCCACGTGCAGCGTCACGCCGCGGACAGCCTTGACCTCGCCCGCATAGGTGTCAAACGACACATGCAGGTTTTCCATATCCAAAACTCTCTCTGCCATGCCGCCTTACCTCCTCAGGCGCGGGTCAAACGCATCGCGCAGGCCGTCGCCGAACATATTGAACGCCAGCATCGTCAGGCTGATGCAGATTGCCGGAATGATGAGCTGGTAGGGATAGATGCGGAAATTTTCAATGCCGAGCTGCGCCAGCGAGCCCCACGAGCACATCGGCAGCGGAATGCCCAGACCGATGTAGCTGAGGTAGGCCTCCGAAAAGATGGCGCTCGGGATGGAGAGCGTCACGCGGACGATCACCACGGAGAGCGTGTTGGGCAGCAGATGGCGCGCGATGATGCGCGCGGGCCCCGCGCCCATGGCTTCCGCCGCCGCGATGTATTCCTGCTGCTTGAGCGCGACAACCTGACCGCGCACGAGGCGAGCCATCGGAATCCAGCCGACGAGCGAATAGGCGATAATGATGGTCATCATGCCGGGTCTGAGGATCATCATCAGCAGAATGACGATAATCAGGTACGGAATACCGTTGATGATCTCCAGCAGGCGCATCATAATGATATCCAGCGTGCCGCCGAAGTAGCCGGAGACGCCGCCGTAAATGCTGCCCAGAATCAGATCGACCAGCGCGCTGACCACGGCGATGGTCAGCGACACGCGGCCGCCCATCCAAATGCGGGTGAAGATGTCGCGGCCGAGCGTGTCCGTGCCGAAATAATGCACGTGGCCTTCGCCCTCCGCGCCGCTTTCGTTGCAAACCGTGCCCATCGGGGCGTTGGTGTGGCTGTAATGCTGCTCGCGATAGTCGAATTTGGAAACCATCGGCGCAAAAATGCTCATCGCCGTCAGCAGCAGAATGACCGCGACGCAGACCACCGCCACCTTGTTCTTCCACAGGCGGCGCATGGCGTCCTGCATGAACGTGAGGCTCTGGCGCTTGATGGATTCGCTCTCCTGCGCGCTTTGGCCGACGTGGGCAAAGCGGGATTTTTCAATGTGTTCCATGCTCAGCCCTCCAGTTTCACGCGCGGGTCGATGAAGCCGTACAGCAGATCGACCACCAGGGTGCAGACGATCAGCAGGCCGCCGTAGAAGACGACCGTGCCGCCGATCATCGTGTAGTCAAGGTCTTTGATGCTGGTGACAAAGTACTTGCCCAGACCGGGGATGTTGAAGATGCTCTCGATGACGAACGTGCCCGTCAGCACGGAGGCCACCGTCGGGCCCATCACCGTCACCACCGGCATGATGGCGTTGCGCAGCGCGTGCCGCCAGAGGATCTTGCCCTGCGAGAGACCCTTCGATTTGGCGGTCTTGATGTAATCCTGCCCCAGCACGTCGAGCATGCTCGTGCGCATCAGGCGGGAAACCGTCGCCAGCGAACCGAGTCCCAGCGCGAAGGAGGGCAGCAGCGTCTGGTTGAACTTGCCCCAGCCCTGAATCGGGAAGAGATTGATGCCGAAGGTTTTGCGCAGCTGCAAACCGAGGAAGTATTGCAGCACCGCGCCCAGAATGAAGCTCGGCACGGAGACGCCGATCATGGCGATGAACATGGATACGGAGTCCCACACGCTGCCGCGCTTGATAGCGGCCACAGCGCCGAGCAGAATACCGATGATGACGGCGAAGATGATCGCGCGGATGCCCAAATCCGCCGAAACGAGGAACGATTCGGAGATAATGGTCATCACGTCGCGGTTATAGGTGATGGAAATCCCCAAATCGCCGCGCAGGCAGTTGCCCATATACATCAGATATTGCACAAACACAGGCTTATCCAGACCGTATTTCGCGTTCATGTTGGCCATGGCCGTCGCAGAGACGGTCTTATCGCCGATGAACGGGTCGCCCGGAAGCATGCGCATCATAAAAAACGTGAGCGAGATGAGCACAAACAGCGTCAGCACCGCATAGACGAGACGCTTGATAATGTAGCGAATCAACGCGCTCCCTCCTTTTTTGTTTCTTTCATGCCCTTTTCATTTCGCCCTTGAAATGGAAGAAAACGGCATGGGTCTTCCCATGCCGCTTTTCTTCGTTTAGAGGGCAGATTTTGTCTCAGTCGGCAAGTTTGGTGTAGATGAAGTTGTACGCCTGGAACGGCTTACGGGCATAGCCCTCGACCAGCTTTTCGCTGGCCGCGTAATCCTCGTGACGCCAGTAGACCGGAATCACCGGCATATCCTCGGCCAGCTTCATTTCAGCCTGCACGAAGATCTGCTCACGGGCGGCCGCGTCGCGCTCGGTCTTGGTGGACTCGATCAGCGCGTCGTAATCCGCGTCGGCATAACCGGTGTGGTTGTTGCCGTTGGTGCTCATCATCAGATCGAGGTCGGTCATCGGGTCGTTGTAGTCCGGGCCCCAGCCGCCGAAGCAGACGTCAAAGTCCAGCGAATTGCGGCGGGCGCGCCATTCGGTGATGGTCAGCACCTCGATGGTGACGTTCAGGCCGAGGTTCTTGCGGAGCTGCTCCTGCACGACCTGGCTGAGCAGCTCGTTCTGCGTGCCCTCGGAGGTCATCAGGCAGAGGCTGACTTCGGAAGCGTCCTTGTAGCCCAGCTCTTCAAGCGCCTTGGCGAGGTATTCCTTCGCGCTGTCCAGATCGGCGGTCGGCGCGTACAGCGGATTGCCGCCGTTGGCCGCGACCACGGCCTCGCCGAAGGTCTCGGTGTTCACGCCGCTGATGCCGTAGGCCAGGCACGGGGACGGCTCGTTGTCGTTCTTATACACGGTCGCGATGATCTGCTCGCGATCCAGCGCCGCGCTGATGGCCTTGCGCAGGTTCAGGTTGGCCACGTCGCGCGCCGTATCCTTGACGTTGCACCAGTACCAGTAGCTGTAGCCGCCCATGTAGTTGCTCGGCTTATAGCCTTCGGCCTCCAGCATGGCGCGCTGCTCGCCGGTCAGGTCGAGCACATCCAGCTCGCCGCCGACAAAGGCGTTGAACTTCGCGTTGGTGTCGGTGTACTTCACCCACTTGATGCCGGCGAGGTTAACCTTGTCCGCATCCCAGTAGGATTCGTTCTTCGGGCAGCTGATGCTGTTTTCCAGCACCCACTCGCTCATGTAGAACGGGCCGTTGTAGCAGATGTATTCCGGCGCGGTGCCGAACAGATCGGCGCCAACCTCGGTGTAGAAGGGCTCGTATACCGGCGCCATGACCTCGAACTTCACATACTGCAGGAAGTACGGCAGGTAGTTCTCCAGCTCGCAGACGAGCGTGTAATCGTCCGCCGCCTTGAAGCCGACGTCCTCGATCTTGACCTCGGGCGCGCCGTCCACGCCGGAAGCGTAATCGTAGTAGGCCTGACCGTTCTTAAAGACGGTCGCGAAGGCGTAATACTCGGCGGCGTTCGCCGGGTTCAGGAGCTGACGCCACGCGAACACGAAGTCGTTGGCGGTCACGTCGCCGATAACCTCGCCCTTGGAGTTGACCCACTTCATCCCCTTGCGGATGTGGAACGTCCAGTTCATGCCATCCTCGGAGGATTCCCAGCTCTCGGCCGCGGCCGGGACGATGGAGTTATCTTCCGGGCTGAGCTTGACGAGGCAATCCCAGATGTGGCGGTTGATGGAGAACTCGGTGGAATAGGTCTGGAGGAACGGGTTCATCTTGCTCATCGTGGTACATTCCACGCTGATCCAGCCCTTTTCGCTCGTGCCGGGGTAATAGCCCAGCCCGGCGTTCGGGTTCGTTTCCGCCGCGGCCACCGCGCCGACGGTCAGGAGCATGGCCATCAAAAGAAGCCACGCAAGAAGACGTTTTTTCATCGCAATTTCCTCCCTTATCATGTTGGCAGAAGCGGGCGCTTGCGGCTCCCGCGCTGTCATGTTATAATCGGATTATAGCACGCGCTTTTTCGTTTTGCAAGTCTTAATTTCAAAAAATTCCTATTTTCACGTTAAAGCGCCTGAACATGAGTTTAATTGCATATTGCGAAAGGAGCTTAAATCATGCATGCAGTTTGTGAGGGGTTTGACGATTTCTTTTCCCGCTGGTATCCGGATATCCGCCGCCTCTGCTTTGCGATGACCGAAAACGACAAGGACGCGCGAAATCTGGCGTTCAAAACTTTCTTACGTCTTGGCGCGGCCAAAGACCCACAAATCAAAGAAAACGACGCAAAATTCCTGCTTTTTTCAAGCGGCTTCACGCTCTGCGTCGATTACTTCGGCCGAAAGCTGCGCCATCTTCCCGACAAAAAGGCGCTTGAGGGCATGTCCCTCCCGTTTGCCGTTACGGACAATTTATGTGTGTTCCTGAAGCTGCCGCTCTCCCGGCGCGGGGCGTTTTGCCTTGCGCATGCCGGATTTTCGGAAGCGGAAATCGCGAAAATCGCCGGAAAATCCGCCGCGCATTTTGCCTGTTCTTCCACACCGAAGGCCGATTCGGCGCGGGAAGCCGTTTCTTCCATTCTATTCGACGAAAGCGACGCCGATGCCATGAGCGACGAAATTTATGCGCGCTTTGCCGAGCGCAGCGTCGGCGTGGAAAACAGGATTCACGATTTTCGCATCGGCTTTGACAAAATCGCGCCCTATCTGGCGCTGGCCGTGCTGGCGATTTTTGCAATCGCGGTCTTTGTCTCCGTCAAACTGGCGGGATAACCGCCCGATGCGCTTTTTATAAAAAAATGCTGTCATGCTTAAACCAAATATTTCAGGAAACAAATATCTAAGCATTGTTTGGATATGGGGATTTGCCCCATCGCCCCACCAAAGGGCTTTCCGTTTTCTGCTGTTTGTTTCCGCCACTGGCGGCAACAGCCGAAAACCTCTTTGGAAACCTTCGGGCAAAAATACTTAGTTTTATTCTTGAAATATCAGTTTTTGCTTGACAGCTTTTTTGATTTTTTAATTTTGGGGTTAAATCAGAGGGTGCGGATCACATCGCGGTTCACGCGGCGCAGATACAGCGCGCTGGCCGTCAGCGAAACCAGCTCCGCGATCACGAACGCCCACCACACGCCCGTCACATCGCCCGTCATTCGGCCGATGGCATACGCGCACGGGATGAGCACCACGAGCTGACGAATCAGCGAAATAATCATGGAATACACGCTGTAGCCCAGCGCCTGAAACACCGAGCCCGCGCCGATGCCGAAGCCCGCCAGCGGGAAGCTGATCGAGATGATGCGCAGCGCCGGAACGCCGAGGCGCAGCATTTCTTCGGATGCGTCGAACAGGCGCAGCAGCTTATCCGGGACGGACTGGAACATCAGCATGCCCACGATCATAATCGCCACCGCCGCGCAGATGGAATACTTGATCGTCTGCCGCATGCGGTCGCCCCTGCGCGCGCCGAAGTTATACGCCACAATCGGCACCGTGCCGTTGTTCAGGCCGAACACCGGCATGAACACGAAGCTCTGGAGCTTGAAATACACGCCGAACACCGCAACCGCCGTGGCGGAGAACGCGATGAGAATCTGGTTCATCAGGAAGGTCATAATCGAGCCGATGGACTGCATCACCACCGACGGAATACCGATGGCGAGGATGCGGCGGATCGTCGCGCCGTGCGGGCGGAAGCCCTTCATGCTGATGGAGACCTCCGGGTTTTTGCGAATGTTCATCACCAGACCGATCGCCGCCGCGATCCACTGACCGAGGATGGTGGCATACGCCGCGCCCGCAACGCCCATCTTCGGAACGCCAAACAGGCCGAAGATGAAGATCGGGTCGAGGATGATGTTGGCAATCGCGCCCACGCCCTGACTCACCATCGTCAGCAGTGTGCGGCCGGTGCTTTGCAGCAGGCGCTCAAAGAGGATCTGCATGAAAATGCCCATCGAGCCGAGCATCACGATGGTCGTGTAATCCACGCCGCTCTCGACGATTTCCGCGATATCCGTCTGCATTTCAAAGTACGGGCGAACGATCGTCGCGCCGCCGAGCATGAAGACAAGGCCGCAGATGAACAGCAGCATGATGCCGTTGGTCGCCGCGCGGTTCACGCCCTTTTCGTCCTTCGCGCCCAGCGCGCGGGAGAGCACCGCGTTCAGGCCGACGCCCAGACCCGTCGAAACCGCGATCATCAGGTTCTGAATTGGGAACGCCATGCTCAGCGCCGTCAGCGCGTTCTCGCTCACGCGCGCCACGAACATGGAATCCACCACGTTGTAGAGCGCCTGCACGAGCATGGAAATCATAATCGGCAGGCTCATGGTAAAGAGCAGCTTGCCGACGGGCATCACGCCCATCTTATTCTCCTGCGCGGGAGATTCGTTTTTCACATTGTTTTCAGCCGGATTCGCCATTTTCTTCCTCTTCTCTCTGACGGGTTCATATCATCAATATTTCATATTGCACAAGATTATATTTTAACGGCTTATAATCTTCCTGTCAATCCGTTTTCACGCAAAAACGCCGCTTTCCCCGTAAAAGGAAAACGGCGCTTTTTTGGCATATTCTCAATAGAACATCAGATACAGCAGCGTCACGCACAGCCCCAGCCCGAACAGCAGCAGGCCGTAGCTCATCGTGTGGCTCATCTGGCTGATGGCGTCCATCGCGCCGTCCCACGCGGCGGAGATTCTCGCCATCGCGTGGTGCTCGATCCGGTGGCCGCGCAGAACCGTCTGGTTCAGCCCCTCGACCATACCGTCGAACACGCCGCCGACGGCGCGGGTCACGGCGTTGCCGACGCGGTTTTCCAGCTTCTTCCTTCTGGCGGAGAGCACCTTGCGGGCGATGAGGTCGGCCACAAAGTCCGTCAGGCCGCCGAGGAAGCCGAACACCGCCGCGAAGAACAGCGTCAGCGCGCGGATCATCGGGCGATACACATAGGTTTCCAGCGTCGTTTCGCTGCCCAGCCCCGCGAACCGGCCGCCAAGCTCCAGCAGGCCGCCAATCGCCGGGCGATAGATGCGATCCTCAATATCCAGCCAGCTCGGCCAGAGATCGACGTATTCGCGCACGCCGTTCTCCTTCTTCATCAGCTTCGTGCGGATGAAGAGCAGATACACGATCAGGCCGATTGCCAGCGAGATGCAGGCGCCCTTGATGTTGGTCAGCGAGAAATAGTGGACCGCGTGCGCGGGCGCGGCCGCGTTCAGGAAGCCGCCCGCGATATCCGCGATTTTGTCCATCGTCAGGTTCGGCGTGAGCCCCAGCGCCGGCACAATCGCCGCGCTCAGAAGGAGCGCCAGCGCGGAGAGCTTGCCCATATACGGCTTTTTCGCTTCGTAGGCAATCTGCTGCGTCGGGTGCTTTTCCCAGAACAGGCAGATGTAGAGCTTGATCATATACGCGCCGGTCAGGCCGCCGGAGAACAGATAAATCCATTCCGCGCCGCGGTAGAGCAGCGCCAGCGCGCCCATGCCCTCCTCCGCGAGCAGCTCGGCGTATTCCACAATGCCCTCGTGAATCAGCGTCTTGGAGACGTAACCGGAGAAGCCCGGCACGCCCATCAGGCCGACCGCGCCCATCAGGAACGCGAAATGCAGAATCGGCTTTTTGCGTCCGAATCCGCGCACGTCGTTCAGGTTCAGCTTGTGCAGGTTCATATACACCACGCCTGCCGCCATGAACAGCACCAGCTTGAAGAGCGAATGGTTGACCATGTAGAGCAGCGCGCCGCGCGCCGCCAGCGCGTTCTCCTCGCCCAGCAGGCAGCCCATCGCGATGCCCGTCAGGATGAAGCCGATCTGGCTCATCGAGGAGCAGGCGAGCGTGCGCTTGAGGTTGATGGAAAACACCGCCAGCACCGCGCCGCCCAGCATCGTAATCAGGCCGAGCACGAGGAGCATGTTGCCCCACGCCGTGCTCGCGCGGAAGATGTTCGCCGAAACGACGATCACGCCGAAAATGCCGGACTTGGTGAGGATGCCGGAGAGCAGCGCGGAGGCCGGCGCGGGCGCAACCGGGTGCGCCTTCGGCAGCCAGATGTGCAGCGGGAACATGCCCGCCTTCGCGCCGAAGCCGAAGAGGATGCAGATGCTCGCCGCCCAGATCGTGCCCTTGCGCGGGCAGGCCTTCGCCGCCTCGTAGAGCTCGGAGATCGTCAGCGTACCGACCGCGTTCCACAGCAGGAACAGGCCCATCAGCATCACCATGCCGCCGATGATCGCGACCGCCAGATACGTTTCCGCCGCGCGCATCGCGCCCGGCGTCTCGTCATGCGCGACCCACGTGTACGAGGTAAAGCTCATCACTTCAAAGAAGATGAACGTGGTGAACAGATCCGCGGAGAGGAACACGCCCACCGTCGCGCCCTGCGTCAGCAGGAAGAAGAAATAATACCGGTTGCGGTTGCGGTAGTGATGCGCGAAATAATCGCCGGAAAGCAGCGAGGTCATCAGCCACATCACGCCCGCCACCAGCGCGTACAGCGCGCGGAAGCCGTCAAGCTGAAAGCTCAGCCCGAAGCCGCAGAAGCCCGGAATCGCGGCGGAAAGCTCTTTTCCCGCAACGACAAGCCCCATCGCCGCGGCCGCAACCGCGAACTCAATCAGGCAGAAGCTCTGCACGGCATGGTCGCGCAGCTTTTTATCCTTTCGACCGATCAGGTAGCTGCAAACCGCCGCCGCCATCGGGAAAAACACGAGAAACAACAACATCATATCGTTTTCCCCCTTTTTCACATCACGCCGGCGGAGAGCTTCGCCAGCAGCGTGATAATCGGGTCGGAGAACAGGCCGCAGAGCACGATGGCCGCCGTCAGCACCGCGAACGGCAGCTTCATGCGCAGGCCGGGGTCGCAGCTGACAACCTTCTCCATGCCCTCCAGCGGGCGGAAATACATCGACATCGCCGGACCCATCAGGTAGATGGCCGTCAGCACGGCGGAAATCAGCAGCGCCGCCACGCCGACCATGCCCATCGCCGTGCCCGTCTCAATCGCCGCCGAGCCGATGAGCCACTTGCTCACAAAGCCCGGCAGCAGCGGCGTGCCCATCAGCGAAATCGCGCCGACGGTATACACCGCGCAGGTGAACGGCATGACGCGGGAGAGGCCGCGCAGATCCTCGATCTGCGTGCGCCCGGTTTTTACCATCACCGCGCCCGCGCAGAAGAACAGCGTGATCTTAATCAGCGCGTGGAAAAGCATGTGCGCCAGCGCGGCCGTCAGGCCGCTCTGCGTCATCAGGCTCGCCGCCAGCACGATGTAAGACAGGTTCGACACGGTGGAATACGCCAGGCGGCGCTTGAAGTGATGCTCCTTGACGGCCATCGTCGATCCGTAAACGATCGTCACGCTCGCCAGCAGCAGCGCGATGCTCTGCGCCGCCGTGCCGCGCAGCACCTGCGCGCCGAAGCTGAAATACGTCACGCGGATGATCGCGAACACGCCGCTCTTGACGACGGCAACCGCGTGCAGCAGCGCCGTCACCGGGGTCGGCGCGACGGAGGCCTCCGGCAGCCATGCGTGGAACGGGAAGACCGCCGCCTTCACGCCGAAGCCGAGGAACGCGCACAGGTAGCCCAGCTGCACCATCGTCGGGTGCTCGGCCGCCGCCTGCGCCATCACACCGCCCATCGTAAACGCGCCGCCGTCGCCGTAGTTCAGCACCAGCATCACGCCGATAAACGCCAGCGCCGCGCCGAAGAAGGAATAGAGCATGTAGGTGTAGCCCGCGTGCTCGGAGGGCTTCTGTGTGCCGTGCATGACCAGCGGCAGCGTGCAGAGCGTCAGAAATTCATAGAAGAAATACAGCGTCAGGATGTTGGCCGCCGTGGAAATGCCCAGCGTCACGCCGTAGGTGACGGTGTAGAGCGCAAAGAAATGGTTCTCGCCGCCCTCGTGCTCCATGTACTCAAAGCCGTAGAGCGCGGCCAGCGGCCAGAGGAAGGCGACAATCGCCGTAAACACGCTGCCCACGCCGTCAATCGCAAAGCGGATGGGCAGGTTTTGCAGCAGGAAGAACGGCGTATACGCCGTCCCCCGCCTGTTCAGCAGACAGAACAGCACCAGCAGCGAGGTGACCACCGTCACCGTCTCCACCAGCACCTGACGCGCGCGGTGGCTGACCCTCCTGCCCAGCAGGAGCAGCAGCAGACCGCACACAATCGGAAGAAAAACCGCAAGGCTTAACATGACTTTCTCTTACTCCTTATAGCACCGACGCAGCCGCCACGGCAATCGCGTCGATCAGCGGCTGGGCGAACACGCCGGTTACAACCACGCCGATGGCCAGCAGAATCATCGGCACGGTCATCAGCTTGCCGCCCTCCTTGTTGGTGAGCCCAGAATAATCATAGTCGCTGCCGGGGAAGAAGCCGTTGATCGTCACGGGCAGCAGATACGCCGCCGTCAGCAGCGCGGACACAATCAGAATCACCGGGCCGATGACGTCAAAGCCCGCAAGGCCGGTCTGCAAAGAGCCGGTCGCCAGCTCCCACTTGCTGACAAAGCCGCCCGTCGGCGGGATGCCGATCAGGCCGAGGGAAGCGATCGTCCAGCACCAGGTCGTAATCGGCATTTCCTTGCCGATGCCGCGCAGGTCGCGCACATAGGTCTTGCCGGTCTGGTGGATGAACGCGCCCGCGCACAGGAACAGCGCGTCCTTGATGACGGAGTGCGCCACCACGTGCAGCATCGCGCCCTCAAACGCGGTCGGCACCATGCAGGCCAGACCGAAGAGCACATAGCTCACCTGAGAAACGGTGGAATACGCCAGACGCTTTTTAATCAGCGGCTCGCGATAGGCCAGCATCGAGCCCATAAACACGGTAATGAGCGTCAGGGTCATAAAGCCCTTCTGCACCCACGTGCCGCGCAGCACGTCCGCGCCGACCAGATAATAGATCACGCGGAGCACGGCCAGCACACCGGCCTTGGTGATGACGCCGGAGAGCACGGCGGAAGCCGGCGCGGGCGCAACCGGGTGCGCCGTCGGCAGCCAGCCGTGCATCGGGAACATGCCCGCCTTGGTGCCAAAGCCGATGATGACCAGGAACGTGATGAGCAGCAGGCCGCTCGGCGCGCTCGCCGCGGTCTCCACGCCGCCCGGCACAAAGGTCACCGTGCCCAGATAGTTGCTGAAGAAGAAGATGCCCAGCAGACCCAGCATCGCGCCGAAGATCGAGTACACGAGGTACTTGATGCCGGCGGCGACGGCCTGCGGCGTGCGCTCATGCACGACCATCGGCACGGAGAGCAGCGTCATCAGCTCGTAGAACACGTACAGCGTCACCATCGAACCGGCGTAGCACTGGCCGATCAGCGCGGAGAGCACGCACATGAAGAACACCTGATACAGGCGCTCGTTGCCGTCGTGCCCCATGTATTCGCGGGCAAACACGCTGGAAAGCAGCCACATCGTGCTCATCAGCACGGCGAAGATGCAGCCCGTCATGTCCACGTTCATTTCAATCCGCAGGGTCTGGGTCATGTTCAGCAGCACCATTTTCGTGCCCTGCCCCATGCACATCGCAAGCGTCAGCGCCAGCTCGACCGCCAGCGCCGCGTTGACCGCGCGGCCGCGCAGCTGCTTGTTTTCCTTGCAGCCGGGCGTCAGGAAGATGACCAGCCCCGCAAGCGCAGGCCAGAAGATCGCCAGAATCAACAGAATGTTCACGGTTGTTTTCCTCCTCGTCTCTTATGCAAATCGGGTCAGGCCATCAAGCAGGGCGCCGAAAATGCCCTGCGCGCAGAAACTAAGCGTAAGGTTGAGCGCCATAAAACCGATCAGCCCCGCGGCCGCATAGACGTTGATCTTCACGCGGCCGTTGCGCTCCGGGTGCTCGTGATCCGGGATATAAAGCTGCATCGTCGTGCCCAGGAAGTAATAGGCGTTGAGCAGCGTGGAAATCGCCAGCGCGCACAGGGCGATGGCCGTGTGCCGCCCGCCGGTCATCACCGCCGCCTGCGCCATCGTCACCTTGGTGACGAACACACTCAGCATCGGCACGCCGACCAGATTCGCCGCGCCCAGCGTGAAGGCGGCCGCCGCCAGCGGGCTGCGGTAGAAGCCGCCGCGAAGATCCTTGCGCAGGTGCGTGTCGCCGGAGGCGTGATCCAGCGTGTGCGCGGAGATGAACAGCATGGATTTCGTCGCCGAGTGCGCCAGCATGTGCCAGAGCGCGCAGAGCATGCCCAGCTCGTTGCCCAGACCCAGCGCGGCGAAGATGTAGCCGATCTGCGCGACGGAGGAATACGCCACCATCATGCGGGTCGTCTTGGCGCGCATGGCGTTGACCGAACCGGCCACCATGCCGATGGCGCCGAAGATGAACAGCACGTCGCAGATGCCCAGCGAGCGGATCACGTCAAAGCCGATGACGCGCACATACACCTTAATCAGCAGGAAGATGTAGCCCTTGGAGACGATGCTGGAGAGCATCGCGGAGCCGCTCGGCGTACTGTTCGAATACGCGGCGGGCAGCCACTTGTCAAACGGGAACAGCGCGCACTTCATCGCGAGGCCGACGCTGATGAGGCTGACCACCACCGTCAGCGGCACGTGGTACTGGCCGCTCGCCGCCAGCTCGACGATGCGCTCGTGGATGTTGACCATCAGCAGATGGCCGGTGATCGTGTAGAGGATGACGATGCCGATGAGGAACAGGCTCGAACCGAGCAGGTTCATCATCATGTATCGAACGCCCGCGACCAGCGCGCGGCCATGCTGGCGCATCATCACCAGACCGGCGGCCGCCAGCGTGTTGATCTCGATGAACACGAACGCGGTGAACAGGTCGTTGGTGTAGACCAGCGCGATCAGCGAGAGCATGGTCAAATCGGTCAGGATACAATAGATATTATACTTGGTCGGCTCGATATCCTTCTCCGAGCGGCGCATACCGCCCAAAAAGGAGAAGAGCATGACCAGCAGGAACACCGTCAGCGACACCGTTTCCAGCACGCCGACGCGGATTTCGTTGCCCCACGGCGCGGGGAAGTGGCCCATCTTGTAGGCGTAGCTGTCGCCCGTTTGCAGCGTGTAGATCATCACGCTCACGGTGAACGCCAGATTCGCCGCCATCAGGAGCAGCGTCGTATGCCGCGCGCGCCTGCCGCTCATCACGGAGCTGGCGACCGCGCCCATCAGCGTCAGCAGGATGCTGAAGAAAGGAAAGTTCTGAACGAACTGCACGTTAGACCTCCTCCTTTCCCGAAAGCGCGATGATCTCGTCGAGGTTCAGCGTGTTATAGCGGTAATACAGCCGGATGGACAGCGCCAGCATCAGCGCCGACACGCTGACGGAAACCACGATGCCCGTCAGCACCAGACCGGCCGGAATCGGGTTGATATACGCCTCGACGGATTGAATCCCGTCCACCACGATCGGCACCGTGCGCCCCTTGATGTAGCCCTGCGAGGCGAGGAAGAGGTAAACGGCCGTATCCATGATGTCCATGCCGATGATTTTCTTGATGAGGTTTTTGTTGAGCAGCATCGTGGAAAACCCGATGCAGAACAGGATGACGGAAACCGTCTCCTCGTAATTGATGAATAGCTTGTCCAGCATCCTTACACCTCTCCTTTCCGGAACACGGCGTAGAAGGCGTACATCGTGCAGGTGACGATGAAGCCGACGCAGATGTTCAGCACCAGAATCAGGCCGCTGGAGAGAATCGCGCCCGGCGTACCGAGGGGGATGATGCTGTGGATGTCGTTTGCGCCGGTATAGAACGAATAGCACTTGCTGGCCGCGTAGGTGAGCAGCGAGCAGAGCACGACGCGCTGATACGTCTTATAGGTGAAGAACCGGCGGATATCCTTGAAGCCGAACGCCGTGACGTAGATCATCAGACCCGCGCCCATGATCGCGCCGCCGGAGAAGCCGCCGCCCGGCGACAGATGGCCGTTCAGCACGACGTATATGCCCAGCAGGATGACGATCGGGGTCAGAATTTTGGCGGTCATCTGCAAAATGGCATCGTGGCGCGGCTCATAGAAGTTATCCGCATGCGGCGCCTCGCGCATCGTGCGCGCAAGCTGGCTGTATTTCTCGCTCTCCGGGTCGAGGCGCAGCAGGAACAGCACGACCATCGCCGCCGTAAAGAGCACCGTAGATTCGCCCAGCGTATCGAACGCGCGGTAATCCAGAATCATGCCGGTGACGATGTTCACCGCGCCGGTCTCCTGCAAGCCCTTTTCGATGTAGCGGGCGGAAACCTCGTTGTTGATCGGGTGATCCGGGCTGCCGAAGCTGGGCAGGTTCGTCACCGTGAACATCAGCAGCGCGATCATCGTCACGCAGATGAGCACGCACAGCACGCAGTACACGCCGCGAGAAACCTTGCTCACGTTGCGGCTGTTCCACTCGCGCAGGCGCGCGGCGATTTCCTCTTCCTCCTGCCGTTCGCGCTCCACGCGCAGGCGGCGGGCGACGTCTTCCTCGGTCTCCTGCGCCTCGGAGGGCGTCTCCTGCGAGCGCACCATGTCGCGTTCGAGCGCGTCGTTTTCAAAGTCGATGATCTCGGCCGTGCGGCGCTTGAGCCTTGCGTACCATTCAGGCGTTGCCATTGTCCGCACCTCCGTTTTGCTCGTTCTGCTTTTCCTGCGCATGGGCGCGGCGCACCTCGTTGCGCGCGTCGATGGCGTGGATCTTCTTGAGCGTCAGGAAGAACAGCAGGCTGGTAACGCCCGCGCCGACCGCCGCCTCCGTGATCGCCAGATCCGGCGATTCAAGCGTGATCCAGATGATCGACATAATCATCGAATAGCCCATATAAATGATGACGCTGGTGAGCAGATTGCGCGTCAGGCAGACGGCAATCGCGCACACGATCAAAAACAGCAGCAGCATCTGCGTCACAATCGTCATGCCTGTTCCTCCTTCGCGCGCGCCGCCTCTTCGCGTTCCTGCGCCAGAGACTGCTCGTGCACGTTCATGTATTGCCCGCGCTCCTCGTTCGTCTCCACCTCCAGGCGGCAGAGCAGGTGGCTCGCCACCGGAGAGGCCAGCCACAGGAACACGACCACCAGCAGGATTTTCAGCGCGGTGAAGCCGTCCGGCGCGCTGATGGCCAGACCGACCAGACAGAAGCTCACGCCCAGCGTATCGTTGAGCGCCGCCGCGTGCATGCGGTTGGCGGCATACTTGAGCTTAAACACGCCGTACACGCCGACGCAGCAGACGAACAGGCCGACCAGCATGAACGCCGCCGTCAAAACAAACCGAATCGCGCTCACTGCCGCTCACCCGCCTTTTCATCCCGAACCAGCGTTTCCACCGGGTTGTCGTTCCTCGCGCCGAGCAGCTCCTTCTCGTGCTGACGCTCGCGGTAAATGCCCGTGTAGACCTTGCACAGCACCACGACGGACAGGAAGCTGATCATCGCGTAAATCAGCGCGATATCCGCCAGATATGCCTCGCCCAGATGCACGACGAACACGACCACCATGATGATGGTCAGCGTGCCGATCATGTTGACGGCCATAACCCGGTCGGAAATGCGCGGGCCGAGGATGCAGCGCACCAGACACACCAGCGCCAGCAGCACCAGCACCGCCAGAGAACCGACGGTCAGCACGTCATAGCAGGTTTCAATGCTCATGCTCTTCCTCCTTCGCCGCTTCCCGCGGGTTTTGTTCGGCGGGCGCCGCCTCGCAGGCCGCCCGAATCTCCTCGGGCTTCTCCCCGTCCAGCTCGGCCTCGCCGGTCACGGAATCGGCCATGAATTTCTGCTTTTTCTCCATCTCAGAGAGCCGTTCCACGAACACGCCGTTATCCAGCCCGTCCACCATCGCCTCATCCAGACAGTGCACCAGATAGCGGTCGCCCTCGAGCTGACAGGTGATCGTGCCCGGCGTCAGCGTGATGGAATCGGCCAGCACAACGCGGTGGCGCAGTTCCACCAAACCGCTTTCAAAATGCACAAGCTGAGGCTTCGGCTCAAAATTCCGGTCAAGGATCATCCGGATCACCGTGATGTTGGCCTTGAAAATCTCCGCCAGCAGCGTCGCGCCGTAGCGAAGCGTCGCCGGGAGCCTGCGCAGATAATGAAGATCCTTCTTGAAGCTGTACCCCATGAATCGGCAGCTAAACCCGTACAGCACGGCGGCAAACACCAGACCGAACACGCCGATTTCGGTAGTCCACTTGCCGTTGAGAATCACCCACAGCGCAAAATAGACGATGAACATGCAAATCCTCCATTCACCCTTATACCCAACAAAGCAGCCCGCCTCCGGGAAGGAAACAGGCCGCTTCTTGACGGACAGAATCGCCCGCCGGTGTATACGATTATTGTAATCTGCACGGAGTATCTTGTCAACCGCTATGCGGACGATTTTCTTCCCTGTAATATGTAAGAACGCGCCTACGTTCATACAGATTTCTTAATTCGCATTTTTTCACAATGTTCCAATAAAACTGTATACAAATCCGCGGTTCTATCCCGTCCCCGCGCCGCATATGCTCTCTCAGAATTCAATCCGAAAGGGAGGGCTGCCCCTTGATCGCCAGAACAGAAACACATTCCGATCGCGAGCGCATTCTCGCACTTCTCTCTCCGCGCAGCACGGACGCCTGTGTGCGTCAGGTCTTTGCGGATATCGACGAGATCAACCGCCTGATGGAGTATTACTCCTTTCGAACGCCCCAGCTCGCGGATCGCTTCGCCGATATGCTCGAAGCCCGCTACCGCTACGAAATTTTCGCCATCTACGGCCCGTCGCTCCTTCTGCGCCGGAGCAGCGACAGCAGCTATCTGCGGCTCGACCAGCTCCTCTCCTCGCTCATCCGCGTGGCCGTTCTGCGCCTTTGCTGCGAGGGCATCTATTCGCTGACCTCCGCGCAGATCGCCAGCGGCGACGGCCTGCTCTGCCTCGCCCTTCAAAAGCAGATGGCGGGGTAATGGCCGCATCAGGCCTTTTTCCCTGCGTCTCTCCGATATGCCGTCGGCGATTTTCCCGTAATGCGCCGAAACTGACGCGCAAAGTAGCCGGGGCTGGAAAAGCCGCAGTCCAGCGCGATTTCCGTCACCGGCTGATTTGTCTCCGCAAGCATCTGCGCCGCGTGGCAGATACGCAGACGCTGCATGCAGGCAAGCGGCCGTTCCCGTAGGTAACGCCCGAATATCCGCTGTGCCTCCCGTGGGCAGACGTTCGCGCTCGCCGCAATATCGTCAAGCATCACCGCTGTGCCGATGTGCGTATTCATAAACGTCAACATCTGTTTGAGCCTCGTTTCGCCGATATCTGCTGTCGCGCAGGTCGGTGAGACGAGGCTTTTTTGACTGACCGCCAAAACCAATTCCGTCAGCGCTTCCCGCACTTGGAACTCAAAGCCCGTGCCTTCCTTCGCGCAGGCGTCAAACGCACGGCAAAACGCATCCAGACATGCCGCGTCCTCCCCATAATAATCCAGAAAGCAGCACGGCGAGCCTCGCTCCATCAGCGGACGAATGTATTTTACATCAAACACGCTGCCCGGCAGACCGGCCAAAATTCCTGCGTCAAAGACGAATGAGCGATAGCGGCAGGGCGTATCGACCAGCGCCGTCACGGAATGAATCACACCCGTGTTAATGAAGCAGCCAAACCCCGGCTTGATATCACGCATAACCTCGCCGACGCCGACGCGCACCTTCCCCTCCAGCAGCAAAAAGATTTCCAACTGGCTGTGCCAGTGCGGCGGAACGCCGCCCGCAATGAAATCATGCACGTCGCCATTGTTAGCAACCAAATCAAAGGGTGGCATCACATCGTCGCGCAGTTCCATGCCGTTCACATCGGTGTACAGGCTTCTCCGGTTTTGAATCATGCTTTCTCCTTCTTGTCGCTTTTGTGCCAGTATATACCGTTTTTTTGCAAGAATCAAGCCTTTTCATTCGCTATAATATCATCAAAAGCAATGATAGGAGGCTTCCTCGTGCACACACATACGCTGGATATGACGACCGGCAGCCCCGTCCGGCTTCTGCTCCGCTTTTCTCTGCCGCTCTTTATCGGTAATCTGCTTCAGCAAATCTACAACCTTTCAGATACCGCCATCGCAGGTCATCTGCTCGGCGATGCGGCGCTGTCACAAATCGGCGCAACCGCCGCGCTGTACAGCCTGATTACCACGCTGGCGTTTGGGTTAAACAGTGGCTTTGCGCTTTCCGTCAGCCGTTATTTCGGCGCGGACGACAGCGTGCGAATGGCGCAATCCGTTCGCTGGATGACAATACTCTCAACGCTCTGCGCCGCCGTGATAACCATCTTTTTTCTGCTCGTTCGCTTTGCGTTGGCAGACGCAATGCAGATTCCCGCCGACATCCGCGACGGCGCTTTGACGTATCTGACCGTGATTCTGGCGGGCATTCCGCTGACGATGGCGTATAACCTCGAATCCAGCCTGATGCAGGCCGTCGGCAACAGCGTCACACCGCTGTTATTTCTGATGTTTAGCAGTTTCCTCAATATCGCGCTGGATTTGCTGTTTATGGGGCGGCTCAGCCTTGGCGTAGGCGGTGCAGCTGCGGCAACGGTGCTTTCACAGGGCATCAGTGCGGTGCTCGGGCTTTTCCATATTCTCCGCCGTGAACCCAATCTGCGTTTGGGCAAGCGCGTGTCCCGCGCGCCGCGTGGCTTTGTATCGGATATGCTTTTGACCGGGCTGAGCATGGCGCTGATGAGCGCGATTTACAGCGTCGGCAGCGTCATTTTGCAGGGCAGCATCAATGCGCTAGGCAACGTTTACATCGCCGCTCAGGTCGGCGGCCGCCGCCTGACCGAACTGTTCCATATGCCGGGGATCGCGCTGGGCGCAAGCGTCGCAACATATGCCAGTCAAAACTTCGGCGCAAACCGCCGCCGCCGCATTGTTCAGGGGCAATGGGTTGCGCTGGCCGTTTACGGCGTATGGTGGCTGTTTGCACTCGCGTTCACCTTTACCGCCGCGCCCACAGCCATCCGGTTCATCACCGGCAGCACAAACCCGGATGTGCTGAAATACGCGCTGCTCTATTTGCATGTGGGCATTCCGATGATACCGCCCATGGCAGTCGTCGTCATCGTGCGCAATGCGCTGCAAGGTATGCGGCACACGCTCGCGCCGCTGATTTGCAGCGCGATAGAGCTGGCCTGCAAGGCGGTTTTCAGCTTTAAGCTCGTACCGGCGCTGGGCTATCCGGCAGTCTGCGCCTGCGAACCCGTCGCATGGATGCTCTGCATGATCTTTATCCTCGCAGCGGCGTATGCGTTCAAAAACGACCTTCAGGATGTTGGGGAGGAACGGATATGAAAAAGGCCATTATCTTTGATCTTGACGGGCTGCTGATCGACAGCGAAATCATCAGCTACAATCTGTATGCCGATCTGCTTCGAAAATACCAATTCCGCTTTTCGCTGGAACGGTATGCCCGCCAATACAGCGGCAAAAACGAAGTGACGAACATGCAAAACCTGATTTTCACCTACCATCTGCCCATCACGCTGGAGCAGGGACTCTCCTACGTCAGTGCGCTCGAAAAGGATTATTTTGCCAGAGGCATTCCTCTCAAACCGGGCGCGCTGGAGCTGCTGAACTATCTAAAGCACCGCCAGATTAAAATCCTTCTCGCTTCCTCCAGCACACGGGAACGCGCGCTGTTCGCACTGTCGCAAAATCACATTGAGACCTATTTTGACGCGATGGTTTTCGGCACAGAGATTGCGCACGGCAAGCCCGCGCCCGATATCTTCATCAAGACGCAGGCGAAATCCGGCGAAGCCGGTGCAGATTGCCTGATTTTGGAGGACAGCGAAGCAGGGATTCGCGCCGCCTATGCCGCCGGAATCGACGTGATCTGCATCCCGGACATGAAGCGCCCGGACGACGTATTCCTCTCCGCCACAGCCGCAGTTCTCCCGTCTCTCCTCGACGTTCCCTTATGGCTGGATACGCATTAAAAGCAGGGTGAGCCCGCCTGCCTCTTCGCCGATGTCTGCAAAGCGTCAAAGGCTCGCTCACGCGGTATGCGCATAAAAAGGCTGCGCCGGGTTTTCCCCTGCGCAGCCCTGTTTTATGCCAGACCGGCTTCCTTCTTCAATTCGCTCTGGTAGCCGTCGCGGATGACCGCGAACGTCTTTTCATCCTTGCAGCCGACCTTCCGGCCGTCGATTTCGCCGATGCGGCAGGTCAGCGCGCTGGAGCTGGAGAAGAAGATTTCGTCCGCCTCCATCATTTCCTCCAGCGTGAACGGCTCTTCCACCACGGGAATCCCGTTCTGCCGACAGATGTTCAAAATGTGCGCGCGGGTGATGCCCGGCAGAATCAGCTCGTCGCAGGGCGCGGTATACAGCGTTCCGTTTTTGAGAATGTGCACGTTGGAATGCGAGCATTCCGTCACGCGCTCGCCGCGGTGGAAAATCGCCTCGTCGCAGCCCGCTTCCATGGCCTTTTCGTTCGCCATCACGGCGGGCAGCAGGTTGATCGTCTTGATGTTGCAATAGAAGAACCGCTTATCCTCCACCGTGATGCACTTGTACACGCCGAACGGATCGCGCATCTTGCTCGGGCGCACAAACGCCCAGAGGCTCGGCTTATCGCCCGCCCCGGCATACGGATGGTTGCGCATGCCCACGCCGCGCGTCACCTGCCAGTAGAGGAAGAGCACGTCGCCCTCCACCTGATCGACAAGCCCCTGCAGCAGCGCCTTCATCTCCGCCTTTTCCATCGGGATTTCGATGTCAATCAGCTTCGCGCTGCGATAAATGCGGTCGATGTGGTCGTCAAAGGCCATCGGCACATGGTTCACCACGCAAGTTGCGTCATAAACGCCGTCGCCGAAATAGCAGGCGCGGTCGTTCATGGGCACCATCATCTCCTCGATGGGCGCGGTCTTTCCGTTGTAATATGCGATGTTCTTCATGCTTGTAAATCCGCCTTTCTATCGGCGCTTCGATGAAACGCCTTGATGAATGCCTCTATAAAGCGGCGCGATGAACGCCGTTTACGGATATCTTTGCCAGGCCGCCTGCCGCCCGAACGGGTTTTTTACCCGTTGATCTGCCGAACCTCCGCCAGCGCCTCGTCCCACGCCGCTTTTTGAATCCGCGCGATCAGCTCGGGGGCACGTCCGCCGACCTTTTGGCCGTCGATTTCCTCGATGCGGCAGCACAGCGCGCTTGCGCTGGTGAAGAAGACCTCGTCCGCCTCCATCATCTCCCGCACGGTAAACGGCTCCTCGATCACCGGGATGCCCATCTCCCTGCACTGGGCGATGCGGTGCGCGCGGGTGATGCCCGGCAGAATCAGGTTGTCGCAGGGCGCGGTCTTCAGCGCGCCGTCCTTCAGTATATGCACGTTGGAGTGCGCACATTCGGTCACGCGGTCGCCGCGGTGCAGAATCGTCTCGTCGCAGCCCGCCTCCTCCGCCCGCTGGGTGTAGATGACGGCGGGCAGCAGGTTGATCGTCTTGATGTCGCAATGGAAATAGCGCGTATCCTCCATCGTGATGGCCTTGTAGCTTCTGTCCATCGGATCGAGCATATCCGGCTTGACCCAGACCCACAGGCTCGGCGTGTCGCCCGCGAAGCGATACGCATGGCCGCGCATGCCCACGCCGCGCGTCGCCTGCACATAGGCCATCGCGTCCGGGCTGTCGATCCTGCGGCAGAAATCGAGCACCATCGCCCGAAGCTCCTCAAACGGCATGGGAATGTCGATGTCGATCTTCTTCGCGCTGCGGTAGAAGCGGCGCAGATGATCGTCCAGCTGGAGCGGCACGTGATCGACGGTGAACATGGCGTCGTATACCCCGTCGCCGAAGTAGCTGCTGCGCTCGTTCATGGGGATCGTCATTTCCTCGATCGAGGAAATTTTACCGTTGTAATAAGCAATATTCTCCACGCTGCAATCTCCTTTGATTTCCGTGTTTGACGGCTTTTATGATACGCTCAATTCCTGCATTTGTCAAACGGTTTTCCGCCGTTCATCCTTCGTTTTATGGGGCAATCCGATTTATTTTCTTTTGTTTCTGCATCAAAAAAGTTTCATCCGTGCAAAACTGCGCGCAAAAAGAAGCCCTCGCGCGCGCTTTTCTTCTTTTTCTTTTCGCTCTTATATGTTATAATAACCTTCAGGCAAGCCCGAAGGGGGCATCAACCCGTCCACCATGAAAAAAATTCAGCGTATCGGAGGTCTCGCGCGTATGGAAAGCCCGCTCGTCTCCATCATCGTGCCCATTTACAACGCTGCAATGGACATGGTTCCGTGTCTGGAAAGCATCAAGCATCAGCGTTACCAAAACCTCGAGGTGCTGCTCGTCAACGACGGTTCCAGCGACGCGAGCCTGGAAATCTGCCGGATGTACGCGCGGCTCGACCCCCGCGTTATCATCATCGACAAGGAAAACACCGGCGTTTCCGGCACGCGCAACGCCGCCATCGAGCGCGCGCGCGGCAAATATCTGCAATTTGTGGATTCCGACGATCAGCTCGACCCGAACGCCACGCGCCTGCTGGTGGAGGCCGCGGAGGAAACGCAGGCCGATCTGGTCATCTGCAACTACTGCTCCGTCATGCCGGATGGCAAGACCACGGTGCACGGCTTCATGCAGCCGTATACCCGGATGGACAAGGCGCAGTTCGCCCGCTGCCTGATGGAAGAACCCGCCAGCTTTTACTACGGCGTGATGTGGAACAAGCTCTACCGCCGGGAGATCATCATGGCGCACGATATCCGCTGCGACGAGGAATTCACCTGGTCGGAGGATATGCTCTTCAACCTCTCCTACATCCGCTACGCCGACAGCTTCTACGCCATCCGCACCCCGCTGTATTATTATTCCCGCCACCGTAAGCACTCCCTGAGCGCCTCGGTCAACCCGGCGCAGGTGGTGACGACGAAGGCCTCGCTCTTCAAGTATTACAAGGATCTCTACGTTCAGCTCGGACTGTACGATCAATATAAGCTGCAAATCTACAGCTACCTCGTCGCCACGGCCAAGGATTTGGATTGACGCGCCGCCACGGCAGACAATTTTCGCTTTTTCCGCCGCTTTTTTGAAAAAAGCGGTCACTTTTTTCTTCTCCCCATCGTCTAATAGATAAGAAGGTGAACGACGTGCAGCACGCCGCGATTTCGCGCGCAGAGCAGGATGAATGGCTCGCCGAGCTGATGCAGACCTACGGCGACGACATTCTGCGCCTGTGCTATGTCATTTTGCAGGATCGGGCGCTGGCCGAGGACGCTTCGCAGGAGGTCTTCCTCAAGGCCTACAAGCGCCTGCACACCCTGCGCGAGCGCAAATATGCCAAGACGTGGCTCGTCTCCATCGCCGTCAACACCTGTCGGGATCAACTGCGCGCCGCGTGGCTGCGCCATACGGACAGAAGCGTTTCGCTTGAGGATCTGCCGCCCGCCGCCTGCGATTTTACCGAGCAGGACGACAGCGTTCTGCGCGAGGTGATGGCGCTCGAGCCCAAATACCGCGAGGTGCTTCTGCTGCACTATTATCAGAATATGGACGCCGCCGAATGTGCGCGGGCGCTGCGCATCACGGTATCCGGGTTTTATCGAAGGCTGAAAAAAGCGCAGGCCCGGCTCAAGCCGGAGCTGGAAAGGTGGGGTTTGAATGAACGATAATCTCCTTCGCAAAGCCGTTGACGCCCGCCTCTCCGGCCTGACGTTCACGCCGCAGATGCAGGCCGATACCCTGCGCCGCGCGCATCCCGCCGGATCGACGCGCATGGGCCGCAAGCTCTCCTATTCGCTGGCGTTCGCCCTGCTGGCGCTTCTGCTGGCGGCGACGGCGGGCGCGGCCGCGTATTTCGGCGTGCTGCATTTCCACGGCGAGCAGGAAAACAACGCCGTCTATCAGCGGCATATCCTGCCCATCGGCGAGCGGCTGACCGGGCAGAACACGACCGTCACCGTCAACGACGCGGTGTTCGACGGTTCTTCCCTCTCCTTCTCGCTGGATATCGCCCATGTTCCGAATACCCCGGAGGTTTATCTCTACCCGCGCGTGACGGCCACGCAGGATGGCTGCGTCATCGCGACCCATGTAACCGAATTCCAGCAGCTTTCCGCGGATGAATCCTACGGTCTGTCCGCCAGCCTGTCGGGCTTCGGGCTGTATGAGGGCATCTTCATGCCCGCCCGCGGCATCGGCAAGGGCGAACAGGGGTATTACAGCTTGGATGTTTCGCTCCTTGAGGCGCTCCCCCATCCCGAAAAGCCCGTGGAATGGTCGCTGACCTTTGACGTGCTGCATCCCGTGTTTGCGCTTGAGGATGCGCCGTATACCGTCACCGAGGAGGACGACGGCAGCGTTTCCTACACGTGGAACACCGCCACGGAGGACTGCCTGAACGCCTATCGCGAGGGGCGTATTCTGATCGACTCGGTCGGCTTCCTGATGGATTATGCGTTCGCGCTGCCCGTGCCCGACGGCATGACCGCCGCGCAGTGGGAACAGGCCGATCTCGGCACAAGGCTGACGGCTTCCGGCTCATTCAGCCTGTCCGAGCAGTTGACCGCGCGTTTTGTCACCGACGGCGCGCCAATCGCCTCCATCCAGTCGCCGCAGACCTTCTCCGTCGGCGATTACGCCTGCACGCTGTCCAAGCTGACCCTCACGTTCGCCCGCCTTGAATACGAAATGACGGTCGCGCTGCCGGACGGCGCTTCCGCCGCCGATGCGTTTGAGAACGGCGAACCCACGCTCGATTTCAAGCTCACCGTTCCCAACGGACAGGCGCTCGCGCAGAGCACATGCGTTTCCATTCAGCCGGACGGCTCGCTGTGCTTCTCCGGCGTATACACGCTCACTCAACCCACCGATTCCGTCACCTTCACGCCGATTCTGCCCGGCCATCCGGGCGAGGCGGACGACTGGCTGGTGGATGATTACGAGCCGACGGAGGAAGAACGGCGGATGGCGTTTACCGTGAAGGCTCAGTGACGGGTATTCACGTACTGAGCCGCCGTTCTCCGGCAGGACAAGAACCTACAAGCTCACACGCCCATCAAAACCTTCGCATCTTCTCAAAGGTGACAGCAACCTTTTTCGGAGGATTTGGGGGCTTATTTTCCCTTTTACGGAGGCTTTTTCGGAGGTTTTTTTCTAACAATACATAGAAAAATTGACTTTTTCGCCTTTTTCGGAGGTTTTTTAAGAAGCGATTTTGAAATTATTTATATTTACATAACTTAAATAGGGAAGGAAATCGAGTGGACATCTCATTTTTCCCGTATCTGATTGGATAAAAGGCGCGTTGTTTTTTGTGTCTGAAAATCCTCCGGAAAAGGCAAAAAAGTCCAAAAAGCTAACAATTACTGAAAAAAATCCTCCGAAAAAGCCTCCGCATATCTCCGAAAAAGTCCTTTTTGCGCCGGATTGCTTTTCTCTTTGCCAGAGCGCCCTTGCTGGGCTGGTTGGATTGTGGTATAATGAAGGTGCGGTGGCTGGCAGGACAGCCGCCCGCGTTGTTGTGAAAGCCCTTGACGTTGCGTTATGAGTGGAGCGTCAAGGGCTTTCGTTTACTCCTTCGCCGGGGCGCTCCTTTGTAATTTCAGCCTTCATCTCGCTGAATCGCCCCGCAGGGCGCGCTCGATTTCGGCTCCAAGTACAATGTTGGACGTTGGCTTGAAGACGACCAGAGAGATGGACGTAACGGATGCACAAAGCTTCTTCCGCGCCTTTCCTCCTACTCTCCCAGGTGATATCGTCCCCCTGTTTCGCCCACAGGGCGCGGGGGACGATATCCTAACCAAGTACAATGTCGCACATTGATTGAAGACGACCAGAGAGTAAGAACGTTGCAGATGGAATGAAAAAAGAACCCACCCCGTAAGGGGTGAGTCCTTTTTTCATGGAATCCGGCAACGTCCTACTCTCCCAGGTGATTTTTCCTGCCTGAATCCCGCACAGCGGGCGGCAGAAAAAATCCTAACCAAGTACAATGTCGCACATTGGTCGGGATAATCCGGAAAACAAAACTTTCCGGTTATATGAAAAGAAAAGACCCACCCTCACGGGCAGGTCTTTCTTTTCATGGAATCCGGCAACGTCCTACTCTCCCAGGTCGTCTCCAACCAAGTACCATCGGCGCTGAAAGGCTTAACTTCTGTGTTCGGTATGGGAACAGGTGGATCCCTTTCGCCATTGTCACCGGAAAACTGTGAAGGGTTTGTGCAGTCCTTCGTCTTCTTGGTTTCCGCTCCGTCACTTCATAACCGGAGCTTCCATCTTGGAGACTTTCCGCACATCTCGCGCTTCATCTTCTATTGCGCGTACCCTGAAAACCGCACATCCAGATTGCTTACATCTCGTATAACCAGTTTCCAATTTTCCCTTTGGTCTCAACTCAATTCTTTTAGATCAAGTCCTCGACCGATTAGTATCATCAAGCTCCAAATGTTACCACTCTTTCACCGATGACCTATCACCTGGTAGTCTTCCAGGGGTCTTACTTCTTTCGAATGGGACACTTATTCTTGAGGTGGGCTTCACGCTTAGATGCCTTCAGCGTTTATCCCGTCCGCATTTCGCTTCCCTGCTGTGCCGTTGGCACGACAACAGTTGCACCAGTGATGCGTCCACTCCGGTCCTCTCGTACTAGGAGCAGCTCCTCTCATGTGTCCTTCGCCCACGATGGATAGGGACCGAACTGTCTCACGACGTTCTGAACCCAGCTCGCG
>ERZ825896.945-NODE-945-length-35082-cov-5.583693_pt1 | contig 35082 bp, 37 predicted proteins | sample MGYA00519858_ERZ825896 | MGnify/ENA primary metagenome ERZ825896 (study PRJEB31778, sample SAMEA3449214) | human gut metagenome | biome: human gut; feature: human-associated habitat; material: faeces | place: United Kingdom | collected 2010/2012 ...
ACCCATACCGCTGCATACTCAACGAACGAAAGTGCCCACGAAAAGCAAAGCCTTTCTGCCAAATTACGGAACTCCAAAAAGAAGCACACAAAAAAAGAAACCCAATTCACAAAATGAACCGAGTTTCTTCTTAATTATCTGTTTATGTCTTAAAATTAGTTGTTAATCAACTTATCTTCGCCATTCCAGCTATACAATTTACGGATTTCTTCACCAACTACTTCTGATGGATGCTCAGCAGCTATTTTTCTCATAGCTTTGAAGTGAACCTGTCCGCCAGCTTCTGACATGTCAAGTAAGAAGTCTTTTGCGAAAGTACCATCCTGAATGTCGGAAAGAATCTTCTTCATAGCTTTCTTTGTATCCTCTGTAATGATTTTTGGTCCTGTTACATAATCACCATACTCTGCTGTGTTAGAAATGGAATATCTCATGCCTGCAAAACCACTCTGGTAAATCAAATCAACGATAAGTTTCATCTCATGGATACACTCAAAGTATGCATTTCTTGGGTCATAACCAGCTTCTACCAAAGTTTCAAAACCAGCCTGCATCAATGCACAAACACCACCGCAAAGAACAGCCTGCTCACCAAAGAGGTCAGTCTCTGTCTCTGTACGGAAAGTTGTCTCCAAAACGCCGGCTCTTGCACCACCAATTGCAAGGGAGTAAGCAAGTGCAAGCTCCAGAGCTTTTCCTGTTGCATCCTGATGTACTGCTACCAAACAAGGAACACCTTTTCCTGCCTGATACTCGCTGCGTACCGTATGTCCCGGTCCTTTTGGTGCAATCATCGTTACATCAACGTCTGCCGGTGGAACAATCTGGTTAAAGTGAATATTGAAACCATGAGCAAACATAAGCATATTGCCTGCTTCCAAGTTTGGCTCGATGGACTCTTTGTACATTTTTGCCTGCAGCTCATCATTGATAAGAATCATGATGATATCAGCTTTTTTAGCAGCTTCGGCTGCCGTATATACTTCAAATCCCTGCTCTTCTGCTCTCTTCCATGATTTTGATCCTTCATAAAGACCAATAATTACGTGGCATCCGGACTCCTTTGCGTTCAATGCATGTGCGTGTCCCTGACTACCATAACCGATTACGGCAATTGTTTTACCGTCCAGTGCTGCCAAGTTACAGTCATCCTGGTAATAAATCTTTGCTTCTGACATATTTACAGCCTCCTAAATTAATTGTATTTAAAGCCTATCCGGGATAAAATCCCGCGGATGGTTTTCTAAGTAGTAAATTACTTACTCTCTTTGGCTCCATCATAAAAACCACGAGCCAAACCGGAAATACCGGTACGTACCAGTTCTTTTATCTCATAGCCCTCAATCAGTTTGATAAAAGCGTCCAGTTTTGCCTGATTACCCGTCAACTCAATCATCATTGAATTATCTGCAACATCTACAATTTTCGCACGGAAAATATCAACAATCGCATTAATGGCCGGTCTTGCGTCTTTATCTGCTTCAACCTTAACCAATATCAATTCACGGCATACCGATGCTTCACCGGTAAGCTGTTTGACGGATTTTACATCTTCTAATTTATTAACCTGTTTTTCAATCTGCTCCAGCACAATATCATCCCCCGTAACGGATACCGTCATACGGGAAAATGCCGGATTCTCTGTCTCACCAACAGTCAGACTGTCAATATTATAACCACGACGGCTGAATAAACCGGCAACACGGCTCAGCACACCGGAGGTATTATTTACCAATATAGATAAAACTACTTTACTCATGGGATACGCCCCCTCTTTATCGAATATCCTAGCGTATTAATCTGAAACAACGCTCATTTAATTGTAGCAATATAGGTCTTTATTGTCAACTCTTAAAGAGAAACTTTTTAAGTGCGGATTTGTTGCTTGGCAAATCCGGTACAAGACACGACTGACCGCGAATTGTCTGGCTTGTATAGCCGCCTTCAATCGGCAGACTGAACTGATGGATTTTTGTCGTACCCATCCGTACAACAGCAAGCAGATATGAATAAATATCCCGCTCATCTACATCTGTTTTTACGTTTGGCATAATCACTTCTGCCAGTTCAATCATCTCTTCCGGAGACAACTGTTTTACCTTCTTAAGAATTGCCTGCATCGTCAGACGCTGACGTTCTGTTCTTCCGTAATCATCTCCTTTTCCGCTTGCCGTATAAACGCCCGGATAATGACCGTCCGGCTGTCTCTTACCATGACGGATTCGGCAGTAGCCAAGTGCCTGCTGCCCGTTAAAGATTTGTTTTCCCTTTTTCACACTGCGGTACTTTCTTCGTTTGATATAATTGGTCTGGCGAAGATTCAGTGCCTCTGAGTCAGTCAGATTTACCTCGATACCGCCAAGTTCATCAATAACATTAACAAAGGCGTCGAAATTCACTTCCACATAACCATCTAATTTGATACCAAAATTTTTCGCCAATGTTTTATAAAGCAATTTGATACCGCCAAAGGAATAAGCAGCATTTAATTTATAACCGCCATATCCCGGTATATCCACATACATATCACGCATCAAAGAAGTCAATTTCAGCTTGTTATGTTTAATATCCAAGGTTGCAATCATCATCGAATCCGAACGTCTCTCAACATCCTTATCCTGTTCATCCAGATTCTTATCTGCACCAACCAATAAAATATTCACAATTTCTGTATCACTGTCTAACGCATATTTGCTCAAATCCATCCCGGATACTTTATTCGATTTGTCGTAATTCATCAAACCCAACATTTTATCTCCGGTATGCTTAACATAAGCCAAACCACTACCTGCGGTCATCGACAGCAAAATTCCAATCACAAGAAATATTCTTGCCACAATCTTCCCTTTTCCCGCTTTTGTTTTACCCATATCAGGCCTCTCTTTCTATTCTCTCGTATTTACAATAAGAAAAACAATCCTGCATTTCGAATCAGACCGCTTTTCAAAAAACCATACCGCAATGCCAGATAGCGTCGTCCAAAAAAGGAAGCATCCGCCATTGTGGCAAACTTCGTTGCCGTTTTTCTCTGTTCTTTGGTCATCTGTGAATCAAAGACCCGCAAAAAAGCTTTTCCCTGCCGATACGTGTCAAAAAGTACCTGCCGCTGCTCTTTCATTTTGGAAATTCTTTTTCTTAAGTAACCGGAATACGATGTTCCTCCGATTTGATTTCCTTCGTGCTGGCGATACATAAGTGTCGCCTCCGGCAAATATCCAATGGCACCAAAGTGACTGCATATCAAAGCAAGCCACCAGTCATGCACCCGTATTTCTTCCGGCAGTTCTCTCAAATACGGAAGAATTGCCCGGTTCATCATAATGGTGCAGCCAATACACTTATTTTCCATAAAAAGATGTGCGGTGTCAACCTTTTTTACATTCAAATGACTCATTTCGTGAAAACGTCCCAGTTTTTTTCCGGTACTGCTGTCAAAATTCATGGCATCGGTAAAGACAAGCACCGGCTTTTCCGGATTTTCTCTCTCCATCAGTTTCATTTTCTCCAAGGTAAGCTCTACCTTATCCCAATTCCAGATATCATCCTGGTCACACAGCATAATATACGGGCTGTCACAACGAACAATGCCAGACATAAAATTTCTTATATACCCTTGATTTGTCTTATTTTCAAAGAGACGGACACGACTGTCCTTTTTTTCATATTCCTTTACAATCGAAACCGTGTCATCCGTAGAGCCGTCATCACATACATCCACCAAAAGATACGGATGACTCTGTGAAAGCAAAGAATCCAACTGCTCTTTTATATATTTTTCTCCATTATATGTTGCCATCACAATCTCAACTTGTTCTTTCACTCCTTGTCCCTCCAGTACGATGGATTCATCGAAAATTTCTTTACCAGCCAGAGCGGAAGTTTATCATACTTCTTACCAAACCGGTATCCCAAAAACTTAAAGCCGCTTTGGAAAATCAAATCCGGCACAAGATACCATTTTCCATGACGGAACAAATATTTCATCGTGTTTTTCACTAACCGCATTCCCTCGGATTCCGATTTCACCGCATCAAAAATTTCATGATACTGGCGCTGGGAAACTGCCAAATCAAAATTTCTCGTAAACTGCTGCCTGTAAGTGTATTTATGAGCATGGATAACCATCGCCTCTGCCACATAAGCAATTTTATATCCTGCCTGTATCACTTTCGATGCCATAATCATATCTTCATTGAAAATGGTATGAAGCACAAAGCCGCCCATTTTTTCATATACATCTTTACGGTACATTGCGCAGACATTTGAGCAGAAATACGTTTTAATACCCATTGTTTCCAAATCCTTTTGGGATTTCACATAACTCTTTGCCGGATAATTAAACTCTCTTGTATAATGTTCAATCACACCAACCGTATCATCCGGCAACTGTCTTCCATAGGCTGTTGCGGCTTCTTCCTCTTCCATTGCCTGTACCAAATTCTCAATGAGATAAGCATCAACCGGAACTGCATCCTGCGTCATAAAGAGCATATAATCTGCCTTTGACAAGGCCGCCCCTTTATTTCTGGTGCCGCCATGGTCAAAATCCTTTTTCTCAATCGGAACAATCTCCACATTTTCCGCCTTTTGTAACATCTGTAAAACTTCTTCATCTTCGTTTTTCTCAACTAACGTCTGCATAAAAAACACACGTGAAGGCTTTACAGTCTGTTTGTTCAGCCAGTCAATTAATTTTGTCAGTTTTTCTCTCTCCGGACGGTATACCGGAATAATTACATCAACCACCATCAAAATCCTCTCTTCTTACTTCTCAAGCAGACGATTTACTACTTTAACCGCCTCTCTGGCATCTGCCGAATAGCCATCTGCTCCAATTTCTTCAGCGAAACTTTCTGTCACTACTGCGCCTCCAATAATAATCTTGGCTTTTACGCCCTGCTTCTTTGCCTCATCCACAACTTCTTTCATCTCCATCATCGTCGTTGTCATAAGGGCAGACAGACCAATAATCGAAGCATTCTCAGCTTTCGCAGTATCCAAAATTGTCTGTGTTTCCACATCTTTTCCTAAATCAATGACATGATACCCATAGTTTTTCAGCATCAGCGCCACCAGATTTTTCCCAATATCGTGAATATCGCCCTTTACGGTTGCCACCACGATAGTTGCCAGTTTTTCATTCCCTCTTGCCGCCTCCAAAAGCGGCTCTAAACGGTTAATCGCTTTTTCCATCGTTTCAGCACTGGCAATAAGCTGAGGGAGAAAATATTTCTTCTGCTCAAACAATTCACCGACATAATTAATTGCCGCAATCAAATACTTATCAATAATCTCAGACGGCTCGGTTCCCTTTTTCAGTTCTTCTTCCACAAGTTCAAGCACGTGTCCACTCTTTCCTTTGACAACCGCTAAATACAAAGGATGTCCGTCTTCCTCTGCAACTTCATTCTTTGGCTGGCTCTGCGTAACCACAGCTCCCGCCACACCATTAATATAATGTAAATCCGCCTCTTCTTTATTCAAAAGCAAATCCGAAGCAAGTGCGGCATTGACAAGCAATGTCTGTGACGGATTCGCAATTGCCATCGTAAGTCCCTGTCCAATCGCAAGTGTTAAAAATGCTGTATTAACAAAAACTCGTTCCGGCAGTCCAAAGGATATATTGGAAAGACCGCAAATTGTTGCCACACCCAATTCATTTTTACAGTAGCGTATCGTCTCCAACACTTCAAGTGCGGCATTTTTATTTGCCCCTATCGTAGCCACCAGACCATCCACAACAATGTCTTCTTCTGCCATTCCATGGCGTTTTGCCTCGTCTAATATTGTATGGATAATCGTTTTTTTCTCATCCAAATCTTTTGGAAGTCCGGCATCCGACAAAGGAAGCAGAATAAACATAGCTCCGTATTTTTTTGCTATTGGTATTAATTTTTCAAACTTTTCCGGTTCCAGAGAAATCGAGTTAATCAAAGCTCGTCCCGGATAAATACGAAGGGCACTTTCCACAACGTCAACATAACTCGAATCAATGCTAAGTGGCAAATCCACTGTCATCGTCAACTCATTAACCGCACGTAACATCATCTCTTTTTCGTCAATTCCGTTCATTCCCATATTGACATCCAGAATTGATGCACCTAATTTTTCCTGTTCTTCTGCCATATCCATAACAAGACTCAAATCACCCGCACGCAGTTTTTCCTGCAGTTCTTTTTTCCCGGTAGGATTGATTCTCTCGCCGACAATTCGAAATCTTCCATCTAATGAAATCGGTGTAATGTTGCGCTCTGTTGTCAAGGCACGGATACTTTTCCTCTCCGGAATTTCTCTTGCTTTTTTCTCTTTTAACCGGCTGACAAGTTTCCGAATATGCTGCGGCGTTGTTCCACAGCATCCGCCAAGCACAGTTGCCCCAACACCCACAAGCGGCATCATTGCCTCTGAAAAACTCTCAGCATCCATATCGTAACACGTCACACCATCCTGCAAAAACGGCAGACCAGCATTCGGTTTTACAACAAGTGGAACACAAGCATACTCCGCCATTGCTTTTACCGCATCTACCATCTTGTCAGGTCCTGTCGAACAGTTAATTCCGATGGCATCCGCCCCCATCGACTGCAAAACAACCAATGCTGTCTCAGGGCTCGTTCCATACAACGTCCGTCCATCCTCTTGGTACGTAAGCGTCACAAGCGCCGGTATGTCACAAGTTTCTTTTACCGCCAGCAAGGCAGCACGGCATTCCTGCAAACTCATCATCGTCTCAATCGCAAATAAATCGACGCCCTCTTTCGCCAACAAACGAACCTGCTGTTTATAAACATCTACCAGTTCTTCGAACGGCATACTTCCAATCGGTTCCAACTGCTGCCCGGTCATGGAAATATCCCCGGCAACATAAATTTTGCGGTCTGTTTTACTTCTGCGAATTGCTTCTTTTGTGAGACCCACCAATGTTTTCGTAAGTTCTTCCTGCTTAGACGCAAGTCCATATTCATCTAATTTAATTCGATTACAGGTAAATGTCGGTGTATAAAGGACATCAGAACCTGCCTCAATATATCGGCACTGTAAATCAATAAACACTTCCGGATGTTTTGCAATCCACTGCTCCGGACAGTCACCACTTTCCATACCGGCCTGCTGTAAATTCGAACCGGTTGCGCCGTCTAATACCACAAATCCTTGTCGTAAAAATTCTCTAAAATCCACTCTTTTGTTGCCTCACTTTCAAAAAACCCCCCATTTCACAATAGAATATCATGAAAAGAGGGATTTTGCAATCTTCGCTTATAAGCTGCGGTAAAAACTTTCTTTCATATCACACCGGCAGGAAAAACCTAAATCATTTAATGCCTTCGTAAACGCAGATAACATATCTGCCACCTTCTCAACTCTTGCATTATTTCCCATATGCCCAAGACGGATTACTTTACCGGCAAGAACATCAAAGCAGCCGGATATCAAAATACCGTATTTATCTTTCATAGTGTTGATAATATCTATATCACGCAGTCCCTGTGGCACATTAATAACAGTCACAGTAGCGGAATCTCCGTAATCCAGATAAAGAGATAAACCTGCTTCTTTCACTGCTTTTCTTACTGCCCCGGCAATCTTATGATGGCGGGCTACACGCTCGGTATCTTCCTTCACCAGTCTTACCGCCTCACAGAGACCATAAATGTCACTGATTGGCATCGTGTATGGAAACCACTTATCTTTGTAATAGTTCTTAAATGCAAGAATATTACAGTAGAAAGAAGCCACTTTGGTTTTCCGGCTTTCCATCGCTTTCATGGCATCCTCACTCACTGTAACAAACGCAAGTCCAGGAGGCGCCGACAAAGCTTTCTGTGAACCGCCGCAAATCACATCAATCTGCCATTCATTGACTTTCACATCTTCGCCAAACATAGAGGCAACCGCATCGACTACCGTAAGAATCCCATACTGCTTTAACAGCGGGCAAATCTTACTGATATCATTGAGCACACCACTTGGTGTATCACAGTGAACAACTGTTGCGTACTTAAAATCGTGATTTTCTTTTAAGTATTCTGCTAAATCTTCTATTACAATCGGATAGTGGTAATCAACGGTATATAAGGTTGGCTCTCCGCCGTAAAGACTTACAAAATCAGCAAAGCCTCTTCCAAAAATACCATTATCAATAACCAACACCTTATCCCCCGGCTCTGTCAAGGTTGCACAGGCAGCCTCCAAGGCAAGAATCCCCTCGCCGCCCAATACATAAGTCTCGTTGTCAGTGCCAAGAAGATTTGACAAATCTTTGCATACCTGATGGTATTCTTCACAAAATGTCTCATCTACATCCGGGTTTGCAAACGCCCTGCTTCTTGCTTCCATTACAGAAGCTGCCGGCATCGTAGGTCCCGGTGTCATCATCTGATACATTCTTATCATCCTTTCTGTCCGTTCTTTTCGCCAATTAAGCTTCCATAGAACGTTTTACCTTTGCCATACCGACACGTGATACCAAAATAATCGGAATGGCAATAATTGCTCCTGTTACAATCTGCATAATGTTGCCCGGAATCGAAGCCAGCGGCACAACAAAACTTGATGTAAGCAATACCTCAAACAAATAATAACCAACTAATTTAATTGCAAGAACAACAACCGTTGCCACAATCAGATTAACAATCGTTGGTTTTTTCTTTACAATCAAACCAAATACAAAGCCCATCAGACCAACTACAATCAAAGTTGCCGGAGCATATACAATCCATGGAGAAAGTGCATCCGATAATGCCATGCCAACGCCGCCGCAAATCGCACCAACACGCTTGCCGAAAAATGCTGCTGCAAAAAACATCGGAACATTACCTAAGTGAACCAGACCACCTTTTGCCGGTATAATCTGCACCTGAATGTATCTTGTCAGTAAAAAAGTCAAGGCAGCAAATACGCCGCACATCGTAATTTCGGATACTGTAATCTTTCCTGTACCCATCTGTACTGTTTGTTGTTTTGTTTTTGAATCCATTGTTTTGTCCTCCTGTATAAATTTCTCTCTTATTATACAAAAGGCTGGCTATATGAAAACTGCCAGTTTCTTATTTTTTTGCCATGCCAGTTTTCATCCATTTCTCTCCAAAGATGTTTTCCAGTTTTTTCGAAGTAACTCCGGATGAGACTCCAAATGAGCAAAATCATTAAAACGCTCCAGAATAAAAAAGTCTCTATCCTCATCGTAAATCAAATGGGTAAAACTTGTATTTTCGAGGTCGATTCCAAATTTTAATTTGTTCTCCTGACCGGTATGAAGAATATCAGCACACACCGAGCGTATTACGCCGCCATGCGTTACAATAGCAACTCTGTTTTCCTCTCTTTGACAAATTTGTTTGATTTTTGGCATGACTCGCCTGACAACATCACATCCGCACTCACCGCCTTCCGGATAGGGAAGGTCTTCTTTATGAGCCGCACGTTCCTTACGAAACTCAGCATATTCCGTACGAATCTGTTCATCCGTTTTCCCGGTAAATCCACCAAAATGGATTTCTTCGATGTCTGCCACTTCTTCAACCGGCAGATTCACACAGTGTCCAATAATTTCTGCCGTTTCTTTTGCGCGAATTAACTGTGAACAGTATAACTTTTCCAACTGATAAGAAATCAGACGCTTTCCGGCAAGTTTTGCCTGTTTACGCCCACTTTCATCCAGAGAAACATCGACATTACACAATTTAGAGCACTGTCTTCCATGCCGAATCAAAAAGATATCTTTCATCTTTCGCACCTCCTTAACTCTCTGAAAAAACACTATCAGTATACGAAATCCGTGTTCTTTCGTCAAATTGTTTGCGAAGACCTTTCATATATTTTCTTCCTAGTGCGACATTTCCATATTGCTTTACCAGACAAATCCGCCGATTTACATAATCAATTTTTTCTACATACAAACAGTTTACTGCAATCGAGCGATGGCACTGCACTAAGTCACCGCCACACTGCTCCATACAGACACCAAGTTTGCGGTACGGAAACGAAAAGACATCATACCGGGTATGAACATACAGCGTTTTATTGCAGATTTCCAGATACAAAATATCTTTCGCCTCAAACATGTGTATACCAAGCCGTGTGTTTATCACCAGCGCCTTTGCAGCACCCTTGTTATCAAAACGTCCGTCAATCCAGTGAAGTAGTTTTTCCAATCGTTCTTTCTCAATTGGTTTTATCACATAATCAAAACAATGAAATACATGAAATGCCAGACTTTCATACGTATCATCTTTTGCCAGTAAAATCACCGGGAGCAGATAAAAACGCTGTAAGCCTCTCAGACAAGAAACAAAGGCTAGTCCTTCCTGTTCCCTCTCCTCTATATCTACTACTACAACATGAATGGTGTTTGTCTCTAACATATGGATTGCTTCCTGCTGACTTTCGACACATAAGAATTGAAGATCCCATTTGGCTGCTTCCCAGTCTTTAATCGGATTTGACTTTGAGAAAACAAGAACTTTTGTCACCGATACTCCTCTCCTTCATCACTTAGCTGCTGCTTGCAGTATTCGAGCAGTTCACACACCCTGCGGTTTCGTATCGCAAGATGTGAATCCACTGATTCCCGTCTTGCCTTCTGCCTGCCAGCTAACAGATACAGCGGATCTACATCAAGCTTCTCATATAGAATAACAAGTTTTTCAACATCCAGCCCATACACTCCTCTCTCAATCTTTCGATAATGTCCTACACTCACGCGGAGCAGTTTTGCCATATCATAAAAATCCATATGGGCACTTTCTCTCACATCCTGTAAACGTCTTCCAATAATTTCATTTTGTTCTTGAACCATAATTTTTCTCCTCCTTAGTCTCTATTCTACCAAAAAGAAGCGCTCGTTGGACGACTTTTTTTGACGTAAAACGACAAAGCACCAAATTACAAGGTTTTTTTCTGTTTTTTTTCATAAAAAATTCCAAAAATGTGTACCGCAATCACTGAGAAAGCACTTTATCCAACACATCTGCCAATGGTGCTGCTGCGTTTTTTGCTTCCTCTACCGTATTATTTTCATTTCCCAGCTCAATCAATAACGAACGTGGTTCCAAATGCAGATTGTATCGGTATCCTTTTAAATAAATTGGTTTGGTAAATCCTTCATAGTATTCCATAGCCGTGCATTTCATCTGAAGACTAAACGCAAGATTTCCCTGTAGATTCGGATTGTATAAATAAGGAATGGCACCCGATTTTGTTCTGCTCATACCATTAAAAAACATGACAATCGCCGTTTTTTTCCCTTGAATAGTAGTATACGTATGTTTTCCTTTACCGACCGAATCGCGGTGCAAGTCAATCAGCACTTTAATACCCGGATTTTTTTTACGTATATTTTGAACCCCTTCCAGTGATTTATTGTACGCAAGACTCCTGTCAATGCCCCCGTTAATAGAATCATATCTCGTCGTATCATGGTAAACGGAATATCCCCTTTTTTCCAGTTCTTTTGTAAGTTCTGTACCAACGCCGACAACGGAATCGTTAATATCGTTTTTTTTGCTGTCTGAAAACTCTTCCGAAGCACCATGCGTATGATAAATCAAAATTTGTTTTTTCCCTTTTTCCTTTTTTAATTTCAAATTTTTATGTAACATCGCAGCCACATCAAACTGCTTTTTTGTCACAGAAGTCGTTGAATCTATAATATAAAAATTTTTCCACAAATAATCCACACTGAGTGACTCCCGCAATTGTTCCACCGCACTGTTTTTGTGGCGGACAACCTGGCTTGACACTTCCACTGCCGACTGTTCTTCTTCCACATCACCAATAAGCGGCTCACTTGGTTTTGGTGTCTGTCCTTCCTGCAATTCACGGTTTTCAATTACTGCCAGTTTTTCTTTCCCGGCATCGATTTCTGCATCTCCCTGATTTGGCTCAAAATAAGACTGTCCCCCTAAAAGTTCCGCTAACACATATCGTCCTTCTTGTCCATTCCAAAGGCAGAAACAACTCTCCTTTGCAAGAAATCTTCCCGCTTCCTCTGCTATTTCCATTTTCCCTGCATCTTTTATAACAAAAAGCGCTCCTGCTAAAGAGGTGACAATCACCCCAATTGCGACCCGCATGCCAAACTTCATTTTTTATTCTCTCTTCATATCTTCTTTTTCATAAAAGGATATGCTGCTGCTTCCATAATTATCCCGTTTTTGAAAACAATGATTTAATACTTTTGCAAGATCTTTACTAATTTGATTCACCGATTCGTCAATATTTTTCGGCGTTACCATCACATCGGTTGTTTCCTCGGTCAGAATTTCATAAATAAACCGCTCAATTTCCTCCTCCGAATACCCCTGTTTCTCTAATACATGCTCCAAATGGTCGGAAATAATGGTTGCCGCATCTACAACCGTAGGAACACCAATTGCAACAACCGGAATTCCAAGCGTCTTTTTGGTTAGTTCCTTCCTGCGGTTTCCAACGCCGGCACCAGGCTCAATTCCCGTATCTGTAATCTGTACCGTTGTACAAAGCCTTTGCACACTTCTGGATGCTAATGCGTCCACGACAATTACCAAATCCGGTTTTGTCTTCCGTATAATCCCCTGTAATACCTCTTCAGTCTCAATTCCGGTCTGCGCCATGACACCGGGTGCTATTGCACTCACACAGCCATATCCATTTTCCTGCATAAAAGATGCACCAAATTCTTCTTTAAAATGTCTCGTCACAAAAAGGGCGTCTGTCATTTTCGGTCCTAATGAATCCGAGGTCACTTCCCGGTTTCCCAATCCAACAACCAAAACGCTCTTTTTACGAAGTCCCTTTATCATACTTTCCAACTGTTCACAGACACAGAGCAAAAATGGTTCTCTCTCGTCAATATCTCCATGAAGCATAAGTGGTGATTCGATTGTAATATAAGTTCCTTTTGGTTTTTTCATCGCTTTGCTGCCTGCTTCATCCCGAATAATTACCGTCGTAATTTTTACCTTGCCTTGCAGACATTTTTTCTTTTCCAGAACAACCCCCTGTATTTCTACATGATTTCTGGGAAAACTCTCTCTTGCCTCTAATGCTAAGTCCGTCCGTTTTTCGGTCATTTTTGCCGCCTCCTGCACTGTTTTGCATCCAATCACAAATTTATTGTGTCCTATTTTTTATTTTTTATGTTAATTTGCAACTATTTACTTGACAATATGTGGTATATATAATAAGATAATTAGGTGTGTTTGTGCTGTTGTCCGTGTCCGACAAGCCAAACCAAACAAAGAATGAATTTAATTATTACGATGGAGGTGCTGGAATTGGCAAACATTAAATCTGCAAAAAAAAGAATTTTAGTAGCTGAAAAAAGAGCTGAGAAAAACAAATCTGTTCGTTCTCGCGTAAAAACAGCTGTAAAGAAAGTTGACGCTGCTATCGCTGCAAACGATAAAGTTGCTGCTGAAGCTGCATTGAAAGCTGCTGTATCAGAACTTGATAAAGCTACTAAAAAAGGTATTTATCACAAGAATACTACTGCAAGAAAAGTTTCTCGTTTAACAATCGCTGTAAACAAACTTGCGTAATGTAGAGGGCAGTCGTACTGCAACTACAATTCTACCCGTCGAATGAATAGAAAGGAGCTGGTAAACGGCTCCTTCTTTTTTACAAAATGCGAATATTTAAGAGCGGGGAATCCTGAACAACTGCATCTACACACAAGGAGGCATTTATGAAACGAACGAATTATCTTTCATGGGACCAGTATTTTATGGGAATTGCAAAGCTTTCCGCCATGCGCAGTAAAGACCCACACACAAGCGTCGGTGCCTGCATTGTAGGAAAGGATAACAAAATTTTATCAGTTGGCTATAATGGCATGCCACAAGGATGCTCCGATGATATTTATCCATGGGACAGCGACAGTGACGACCCGCTGCAGACTAAATATTTATATGTCTGCCACGCGGAATTAAACGCACTGCTCAATTATACCGGCACAAATTTAAAAGGGGCAAAAATATACACTACGCTGTTTCCCTGCAATGAATGTACGAAAGCGTTAATTCAGTCCGGTATCTGCGAAGTCATCTACGCCGAAGATAAATATGCCAACACCGCTTCTGTCCTAGCATCCAAAAAAATGATGAAATCCGCAGGAATCAAATACCATGCCTATTCACCGGAGGAAACAGAAGTTCACATGACTTTATAAACAAAAAACTGCCACCCATCCTTTAAGACTCGGAAATGGTTTGGCAGTTTTTTTCTATTTTATCTTTCAATTGATTCCATTCATCTTCATGTTTCACAAAATACAACGGACAAAGTTTCCCCGTCACGTCATAATGACGAATCACTTGTTCTTTTGTCAAATCATATTTCAAACACAAATACGAAACCAGTTCAATGAGCGCCTGATAGGTTGTATTGTTAAACTTTCCATCTTTTCCCGGATGACAGCACTCAATGGATATGGTATCGTAATTTCTCCCATTGGAGGCGTAGGCAATTTCATTTAACGGAATACATTGGACAATCTGTCCCTCTAAGCCAATCACAAAATGGCTGCTGGCATAAGTCGCCTTTTGTTTTCCAGCATTAAGTTTTGGCAGATTATTAAAATAATTTCGGTTGTCTTCTGCATCCGTTCCCGGATTTGCCGTATAGTGAACGACAACACCTTTCACCTTTCTAAGCGCAATTCCCGGTCTCGAATATTTATTTTTCTGAATCAGTTTTGTCTGTATCGATAATTTCGGAAGTATTTTTTGTGCCTGCACGGTGTTGTCTCGGTTATTTCTCACTATAAAGGAAACAATCACACAGCATAAAAGGATGAAAAACGCTGCGACACTGATAATCAGTGCGCAGCGCCCTCTCTTCGACGTCCGTCTTTTTCTCGTCCGCGAAGAGTATCTTCTTTTTTTATTCGACACTATAGTTTGGTGCCTCTTTCGTAATGTGGATATCATGTGGATGGCTCTCCTTCAAAGAAGCAGCGGAAATTTTCACAAAACGTCCGTTCTCCTTCAAATCTTCAATCGTCTTTGCTCCACAATATCCCATACCGGAACGGATTCCGCCAATCAACTGGAATACCGTATCCTCTACTGAACCTTTGTATGCAACACGTCCCTCTACTCCTTCTGGAACTAATTTCTTAGCATCCTGCTGGAAATAGCGGTCTTTACTTCCGTTTTCCATCGCTGCAATGGAACCCATGCCACGATATACTTTATACTTTCTTCCCTGGAACAATTCAAAACTTCCCGGGCTCTCGTCACAACCGGCAAAAATACTTCCCATCATACAAACATTTGCACCGGCCGCAATTGCTTTTGTCATATCTCCGGAATACTTAATACCACCATCGGCAATTACCGGAATACCATACTCTTTTGCTACGTTGTAAGAATCCATAATTGCAGTAATCTGTGGTACACCAATACCGGCAACCACACGGGTTGTACAGATAGAACCAGGTCCGATACCAACTTTTACTGCATCAACGCCGGCTTCAATCAAAGCACGGGTAGCTTCTCCGGTTGCTACATTACCTGCGATAATACCCAAATCCGGATATGCGTCACGAACCATTTTTACAACTTTTAATACATTTGCGGAATGACCATGTGCCGTATCAATAACAATGACATCTACCTGTGCATCTACCAGCGCTTTCACACGGTCCATGATATTAGCCGTTACACCAACACCGGCACCACACAAAAGTCTGCCCTGCTTGTCCTTTGCTGAATTTGGATACTTAATCTGTTTTTCAATATCCTTAATTGTGATAAGTCCGGTCAAGTTTCCGTCTTTGTCTACGATTGGCAGTTTTTCCTTACGGGCTTTTGCCAGAATCTGTTTTGCTTCCTCTAATGTAATACCTTCCGGTGCTGTCACGAGCCCATCCGATGTCATACACTCACTGATTTTTCTCGTAAAATCGGTTTCAAATTTCAAATCACGATTTGTAATAATACCAACCAGTTTTTTATTTGGTCCCTCTGTAATCGGAACACCTGAAATACGGAATTTTGCCATCAAATCATCTGCGTCTGCCAATGTATGATTCGGAGAAAGATAAAATGGGTCAGTAATAACACCATTCTCCGAACGTTTTACCTTATCAACCTCTTCTGCCTGCGCCTCAATGGACATATTCTTATGAATAATTCCGATGCCACCCTGACGTGCCATCGCACTTGCCATGCGGTGTTCTGTTACCGTATCCATCCCTGCACTCATCATAGGGATATTTAGTTCAATGTCCTTTGTCAAATGAGTTTTCAAACAAACTTCATTCGGTATTACTTCAGAATATGCGGGTACCAATAATACGTCGTCAAATGTAATGCCTTCACCAATAATAGTTCCCATCTTTTCTCTTCCTCTCTTTTTTGTATTCTATTTGTATTTTTATCATTTTATCGAATATTGACAGGGTTGTCAACTATTTTGGTCAATCCTTAATCGTGATTTTTTATTTTGTAAATTTTTCCACAATATCACGAATTTCCTCTGCATTTTTCTGATTATCCTTCGTGACACCGGAAATCGTTTCTGCACTCTTTGTTGTCTTGCCAATTTTATCGATAATACGCTCCATCCCCTGGGCATTTTCATCCGCAGCCACTTCCACACGCTCCATTTGCTGACAGATTGCTGACATACCATCCACAAAAGAATCCGTCGAATTTTGAATTCCGCTAATTACATTTTCAATGGACTCAATGGACATATTGTAGTTATTTGACATTTCAATAAAGTCCTTAAACTGGTTCGTAACATCTGTTTTCCAATACTCTAAAATTGATACAAAACACTGTCTTACATATTCAATATTTTTATTCGTATCTTTACAGATTGTCTGTATTTCTGTAGCCGTTTTTGATGAACTCAGGGCAAGGTTACCAATTTCACTCGCAACAACAGCAAATCCACGACCTGCCTCTCCGGCACGAGCCGCTTCAATTGAAGCATTTAAAGACAAAAGATTCGTCTGACTTGTTATTTCCAAAATTTGATCTACCATCCCGTTAATTCGTGACAGCGACTTCAAATCTTTCATTGCCTTCTCGATTCTTTCCTCGTTTGATTTCATCTTTTCGCTATTTACATCCAAAGATTCATTCGCAACTTTTTTCATCTTCAAAACATCTTTAATCAGTTCCTCGCTGCGCTCGCTTCCGGCTTTTACCTGTTCGCCAACCTCATCAACTAATTTTGAAATATGGCTGATTTCTTTACCAACCTGTTCGACCGCTTCCTTAGTCATGGTCGCACCTGCCACAACTTGTTCTGCCGTTGCTGCATTATCTCCGACACACTCATACAATTCCTGCGAAGTTTCCGTAATCCTCTCAGCTGATCCCAAAAGAGAGCTTGAGCAACCACTAAGCGTATCAATAATGGAAGAAAACGTATCATATAACGAATCAATTGCCGTCGCAATATGACCAATTTCACTCTTACCATTTACATATTTCTGAATTTTCTTGTCTTTACTTAAATCCAAATCTTTCAATTTCAAAATAGCTCTTTCTGCCACTTTTAATGGACTTAGACAGAATCGGATTACCACAAAAGTAAGGATTACAATCAAAAGGAATGATCCAATGCAAATACCACCAAGCATATTGCGGTTTGCATTTGCCACCGCATAAATCTCATCCTCGGTATCTGTCATAACCACAGCCCAGCCGCGGTTAGAAATCGCACGATACACTCCGACGGAATCATTTCCATTTGTATCCTTGTACTCAATTTCCCGGATCTGATTTCCTGTATTATTTTCGGCATTTTTAATTACCTGTAAAAGCATCGGATCCTTAATTTCTTTTGCAATCTTTTTAGAATCCTGACTGAATATGTATGTTTTTGTCTTAGTGTTTATCATCGTAAATGACGCATGTGCAAGACCTTCAACCTTTAACGAATCCAAACTTTTCTGAAGCTGTTCACCAAACGGACCGCCACCAACATAGCCAATCATTTTGTCCCCTTTATAAATCGGACAATACATAGAAAGTGTTAATTTCTGTGAAGCAGGTGAAACAATAATTCCGGCATTATACAACCGGTTTGATTCTTTCATCGCATTCTGCAGTTGTTTCAGCGCCTCCCCTTTTCTTGTAGTCATACCAACTACTTTCGGATTGTTATGAGCAAGCACATGCGTATTTGGTTCTCCGGCATAAATTCCTTCCCATCCGGACAACTCTTTATAATAATTTTCTGTATACTTTTGCGCTGTTTCTACAACATCCGGTTCGTCCGGATGTTCTAATAAATTCACAATTTCGATCCCTTTACTATAAGAAACCAGCTGATCTTCTGCATTATTCACATAATCCTCAATTACCTTCTGCCTAGACTCTAAAGCAGTTTTCATATTATCCATACTGTTTTTCTTCATTACAGATGTCATACTTCCATTTGCAAACAAAAACAATCCCAGTATGCAAACAGCAGCAACAATGGAAATAGTAATTGTAATTGTGGTACTTAACTTTTTGTTTTTCATTTTTAGTCGTCCTTTCTTTTCCGATTTTTTTCATTCTATCACATTCCTTTTTGTTTGTATTGATTTATCACGTATCATTTTTGATTTATTACGCACTATTTTTGATTTATTACGTATAATAAAAGAAAACAGTACCTTATGTTGATATAATCAACATAAGGTACTGTTTTCTTTTATTTGGTACATTATTAGGACAGCGACACAATTTCCGGACATTTCTTCTGCATCAACTCAACCATACGGCTCGTTGGCTCAAAGAGAATCATTACTTTCTCGTCCTTTTCCGGAAGTCTTGTTGCAATTCCGTAAACATTCGCCTTTTCATTCATTGATGAATAATCGCGCACTTCCAAGTGCCTGTATCCATCCAGTTTTGTGGACTGAATTGGGGCAATCGCATCCGCATCCTCAATTTCAATTCGAAGAATATTCTTTCGACGCTCTCCGCCCTGTATCATATCAAAGTCAAGCTGTCCATCACAGAATACATATTCCCATTCCACACGGAATCTCGGCCAATACCAAATCAACCCAAAGATTGCTGCTACTCCGATTAATACTAACAGATTAATTTTTGTCGATATCGAAATCAGTATTGCTGCTAAAAAAACAAGAATTACTAAAATAATCAATATAATTTTTAAAGCAATGACTGACCCCGTCGTTTTCTTTTTTACGTTCGCTTCTGCGTATGATTGTTCCATCCAATCCTCCTATTTCTTTCGTCTATTTACATCATGCCCATGCCGCCGGCACCGCCTGCTGGCATTGCTGGTGCATCTTCTTTAATATTAGCAACAACAGACTCGGTTGTCAACAAGGTAGATGCTACACTCGTTGCATTCTGCAATGCACTTCTTGTTACCTTAGCCGGGTCAAGAATACCATTGTCTACCATATTTACATATTCTTCTGTCAATGCGTTAAATCCAAATCCAGGCTTCTCAGAACGGACTTTATCAATGATAACAGAACCTTCCAGACCTGCATTTTCTGCAATACGGCGAAGTGGTGCTTCCAGTGCTTTCAAAATAATGTTGGCACCGGTCTTTTCGTCTCCCTCAAGAGAGGCAGCCATCTTAGCAACTTCTTTGCTTGCATGAATGTAAGCAGAACCGCCACCTGCGATAATTCCTTCTTCTACCGCTGCTCTTGTTGCTGCTAAAGCATCTTCCATACGAAGTTTTGCTTCCTGCATTTCTGTCTCAGTTGCTGCACCAACACGTACAACAGCAACGCCGCCAGCTAATTTAGCAAGTCTTTCCTGAAGTTTTTCACGGTCAAAATCAGATGTTGTCTCTTCAATCTGATTCTTAATCTGTGCAATTCTTGCCTCGATTTCTGCTTTATCACCTTCACCATCAACAATGATTGTATTTTCTTTCTGAACTTTTACAGATTTTGCACGTCCAAGCTGATCCATCGTTGTCTCTTTCAAATCCAAGCCAAGTTCTTCGGAAATTACCTGACCACCGGTAAGGATTGCAATATCTTTGAGCATTTCTTTTCTTCTGTCACCATAACCAGGAGCTTTTACAGCAACTACATTAAAGGTTCCGCGAAGTTTATTGATTACCAATGTGCTGAGAGCTTCTCCCTCTACATCCTCGGCAATAATCAAAAGTCTTGCACTTGCCTGAACAACCTGCTCAAGCAGTGGAAGGATTTCCTGAATATTAGAAATCTTTTTATCGGTAATCAAAATATACGGATTATCCAGTTCTGCTTCCATCTTATCCATATTAGTAGCCATGTAAGCAGACAAATAACCACGGTCAAACTGCATACCTTCTACCATATCCAGTTCTGTCTTCATTGTCTTGGATTCTTCAATCGTAATAACACCGTCACCGGTTACTTTTTCCATTGCATCGGCAACCATTTCACCAACCTGCTCATCACCGGCAGAAATTGCTGCAACTTTTGCAATCTGCTCTTTACCGGAAAGTTTAGAACTCATGCTGCGAATGGAATCAACAGCTGTCTCTGTTGCCTTTTTCATTCCCTTGCGGAGAATAATCGGATTTGCTCCGGCTGCTAAGTTCTTCATTCCTTCATTAATCATAGCCTGCGCCAAAACGGTAGCTGTTGTTGTACCATCACCGGCAACATCATTTGTTTTCGTTGCTACTTCTTTTACTAACTGGGCCCCCATGTTTTCAAAGGCATCTTCTAATTCAACTTCTTTTGCGATTGTTACACCGTCATTGGTAATCAACGGAGCACCAAAAGATTTATCCAAAACAACATTTCTTCCTTTTGGTCCAAGTGTTACACGAACGGTATCTGCCAGTTTATTTACACCTGCTTCCAATGCAGATCTTGCTTCTACGCCAAATTTAATTTCCTTAGCCATAATTAAATTCCTCCTATCAAATCAACCTTTACTCTACAATTGCCAAAATATCACTCTGACGAACAATTACATACTCCTCGCCGTCCAATTTTACATCTGTTCCGGCATATTTGGAGTAAATCACTTTATCGCCAACTTTTACTTCCATTTTTACTTCTTTTCCATCTACAACACCACCCGGTCCAACAGCAATAATCTCTGCCTGCTGTGGTTTTTCCTGTGCCTGCCCCGGCAGTACAATACCGGATTTGGTGGTCTCTTCTGCGTCTAACTGTTTCAATACAACTCTGTCACCTAAAGGTACTAATTTCATGTTTGATTCCTCCATTTCTTATATCTTGTTAGCACTCCAATCTGACGAGTGCTAACCCATTGGCTCTATAATATGCAATAATCAAAAGAAATGCAATGCCTTATGCATTTCCATATTTCCGCATTTTGCCACTATATCTAACTTATGCTCTTTTTTTCTCGTTTATTCTTATTTTTTCATTTTTCGTAGTTCTCTTCTTCTGCAACATACACACAATGCCACTACCACTGAGAAAAAACAATGTAATCCACAGTTTCAAATTGCTGTCATCACCAGTCTCCGGACTCTTATCTTCTGTTCTTGACGATCCTTTTTCCTCATTCTCATCACTGGTTTCAGACAGTGTATCTTCAGCCTCTTCGCTGGTATCACTTGCTTCTGACTGTGTATTTACCGGATTGGAAGCGTTGCTTACAGATGGAGCATCCGTCGCACTTGCATTATTTGTTTCAGACTGTGCACCACCCTGATTTGTATTGTTTGTCTCCGTCTTTGTATTTGCGGATTTTAACTCAAGAGCGGCAACCGCATCCTCAATAGCCTTCGCCATCGCATCCACCTCTGCCTGCTCCTTAATATTTTTACCACGCACTACTGCATCTATAGCAACATTTACCGCTGTAAAGTCCTTGTACAAATTCACATCCAAAGCTTTTGCCTTGGCAATGGCCTCATCCACCGTCGTGTAATCTGCATCTTTATATGTCAATGCCTGAATTGCTGTTTCTATTGCTGCTGCCATCGCATCCACCTCTGCCTGCTCCTTAAAGTTCTTATCCCGGTCAACGGCATCTACCGCTGCTGTAACATCCGAAAAGTTCCGGTATAAATCTGCATCCAGACCTTTTACCTTGGTCAGTGCTTCATCCACCGCTGTATAATCTGCACTTCGCAATTTCAACGCTTTGATGGCTTTTTCTATCGCTTTGGCATGACCTTCCACCGTTTCCTGTTCCGTGTAATCCTTGTCATACTCAACAGCATTTACCGCATCGGTCACAGCAGAAAAATCCTCATAATCATTCTTATTCAGCGCATTTACTTTATCAATTGCTTCATTTACCGCTGTGTAATCCGCCTTTTGTACGGACTGCTGTTCATAAGTTGTATGATAAAGTCCAAAACTCATATTCTCATTTGCATTTGCATAAAACCACGTAACATCAAGCATTCCCGAATGATTAATGAATATAGACGGCTGCGCCATAAAAAACACGCCATCTTTACCATGTAGTTTTTGCGGCAGTATTTCTGCTTTTCCTGTTGTATTGTTGTAATAATACAAGCGAATATCTTCCTGCCTGATATCCTGTTCCTTATTTTGCTCATCCATCCATTTTCCATTGGAGGATTTTGTATATTTCATACCATTGAGGGTAATCTCTGACTTATCTATTTTTAACGGGCTGTACTCTCTCGCCGTAATATACTGCATGGAACCGTCTTTGGAAAGAATCGAATATCTTGCGTCTCCTGTTTTAGATACATCTGCGAGTTCCTCAATCTTCCACCCGGATGTGCTGTCCGAATCGGTGCCGATTTCCTTAATCTTTCCATTGCAGTAGTAAACTAATTTTGGCAGATCCGTCTCAACAATAGAGCCATATGTATCCGGCAGATTGACTGTATCTACATTTTTTCCATTATTTACAGCCAGTTTAACTTTGTTATTCTTAAACTCATCCGGAGAATACAAAGACACCTTATCTCTCTGTTTTACCTGATCATACATCACATCCGATACATGTGTCCCATCCACAGCCTCTTCATAAAGTACTGCAACCGAACCATTGAGTTCTGCCACTGTATGATTGGAAATATAATTGCAGGATTCTGCAAAAACCATCGGTATTAGATTTCCCTTGGCATCGGTCTTGTTATCGTCTGAAGAAAACTTGTTCGTATCCGGATCATAATAAAGTCCCTCGATTCCATATGCTCTGTCATCATTTTTTACATCCGAACAAACAACCCATGTAATGAGTATTTTGTCTCCAAATTTAGTTACATGAGAATTATAAGCGCTGACATCACTTGATTCTTTTGTAACTGTGAGAATCTTATCCGAAAATACTACGGTTGATGACTTTAAAGCCCTAACCGATATTCTCATAGAACCTGCAATCTCATCCTTCGTCTCAGTCCCGTCAAACTTCTTATTTGCATCAGTCCATGTAATGATCATGTTGTTATTAAAAGTGTCATCAGTGTCCGTAAATAGAAATGGGTCCATATCCCATGTTTTATCATCCTGAATTTCCGTAGGAGGACTGACGTTTGCGTACTCTTCCGAACTGCCAGACCAATATAGCTTAGCACAATCTTGTCCATCACTGTCCATATACCATGAATACAATAGCAAATCTGAACTTGTCCCCGGTAGTTTCGCACCTTTCAATCTACAATAGTCAGGATTACCATAATACATAAGATATACGTCTTCCTTACTTTCTGCTGCCGATACTTTGACCGGAACCGTATTGACCAACAATATGAACACTAAAACAAATACCACGAGTTTTACTGATTTGTAATTTTTCTTTTCTTTCTTCTTAACCGTTATTCGCATTAAGCGTCACCTCCATCAAAACCTTCCCTTCTGTACTTGTCCGCAAACAGGGCAACAGCCTGTTTCAAGACTTCCATCTGGGTTTTTAGATAATATTCATCTTCAAACATAGCATAGTGAACACAGGCACGGACGAATATGAAGATTAATGGCGTAATCACCGTATGAGGAATACCAATCTTTGGCTCTAACTGCTTCGCATACTCCGTATACCGCTCATTGACACCCTCAAAGAATTTCTTTCCATACTCAATATACTTGGGAAGTGTGTACACTTGATACATCAAACGATACTTTTTCCCGTGCTTCTTCGCTGTCCAGTAAGGCACCTCTTCAATAAACCGTAACACATCCTTAGGATCGGTAGGTGCCTTTTCCATAAAATCATCCTCTACCTTGGTCATACAATAGGCGGTTGATTCAAGAATCAGCTCATCTATATTTTTAAAGTAACAATACAGATTGCCTGTGGTGCAGTTGCAGGCTGCGGCAAGTGCTTTAATCCCTGTACCAGTCAGTCCGTTTTCCGCATAACATTCGAAGCATTTTTCCATAATTTCCTTTTTTCGTTCATTATGCTGCTCTTTTGTCTTTTTCATATGTATCCCCTTTATTTTATCTGAGTGATTGTTCATTATTAGAATATCATAAACTGACATCAACATCAAGTTTTTTAGAAATTTAGAAAACAAAAACTGTTAGGTTGACTTAATTGCTAGAAAAATCTTTCTACGGTCACCCAATTTTCTCTCTTGCGTTGACTTGTTTATACTTTTTTCTAAATAAAGTCAACTTCTACGAGGTCTGAGTTGACCTAAATTTGTATAATTACAAATACAGTCATTTATTTTTTCGATTTTTATGACCTATTTAGCAAAATATGATTTTCCAGTCAACTTTTGTCTAAAAAATGGTTGACCGAATTTTCGATTTTGAAAAATCCAGTCAACCAGTCACAAACTAAATTAGCATTACAAGAATACCAACAACAGGGGCAAACACCTGATTTATTCTATCCATTGTACAAAGGCTGTTTTATCGGAACAATTATATCCCGCACTTTTATAAAACTCCATAGTTGATTCCTTTTTCGAACCTGTGAGTAACAACATTTTCTATAATAGCATACGGTCTTACATTTCTTGTCAAGTTAGGTATGATTACACAAACACAAGAAGATACTATTTTGTTATCCACAACTTTTATAACAATATGATGATTTCTATCCTGAACAATAGTCGACCATGTTCTATTTAATTGCTCTGTCATTTCCGGAACAGTACTTTCATGTAAATGTAAATATAATTCTAAGTTTTTTAATCAGCTCTATTATATCCATTGGCTTTTCAATATGCTCAAAATCTGTTTTCCTTTGTGCGGGTTGATTTATTCCTTCCTTAAAATACCAAACAGCTTGTACAACTTGCATTCCAAGCCTTTGTGCCGCCTCAAGTTCATTGCTTCCACCATCTCCCACATATAGACAGGCATCCGCCTGGTTTCAATACTTTATGTATATTATTCAACAACGCATTATGGTCTGTTATCCAATGAAAAACAGCATTTGAAAAAACAACATCAAACTGTTCTTCAAATGGTAATGCCAGTGCATCACTAACTATAAATTTCATGTCAGAATACTGCTGTTGCGGCCGTTTTATCATGCTTTCCGAACTGTCAACACCAATCACCACTTCTGCCAGCTTCTTTAATTGTACTGTAAGAATTCCGGTTCTGCAGCCCAAATCAAGAATACTTTGATTATTATTCTCAGGCACAAACTCTAAAAGTCCCTTTCCATATTCCGCGACAAAATCATGTTTATTATCATATAAAGCTGCATTCCATTCACTCATAAATTTTCATAAACCTCCAATTTACTTTTCTCTCATTATAACACAATCGTGATTCAGATATTAAACACTTTTTTTGTCTTTGATACTGTAAACTGAATAACCGGTCCCGACAGAATAATTGTCAAAATAGTACATAACCCAAACTTTCCGCCAAGAATAACTCCAATAACAACCATCACAATATCAAGTATCATTCGCACAGCTTTTACCTGCCAGCCATTCTTATCTGCAAGCGAAAATGTCAATGCCTCATAAGAACCACGCCCTAAAGAAGCTGCCGCATAGATTCCCGTTCCCATTGCAAAAAGGATTATACCCAATAACATGATAAGTGCATTTACCCACAAATGCGCACTGTACACATGTATATTTGCAAATAAATCAACACAAAAGCTATATACAATCTGATATAAAATTGTACCAATATGTATCTGTGATCTGTCGTAGAAAAATGCAAATGTAATCATAATTATGGCTACAATCATAGATGCCATACCTATACTTACATGAAAAGTTTCAGAAATACCCTGCCACAAAACGGCAAGAGTTGCACCACCAAACCCAGCATATAAGGCAAGCGTGATTCCATATGCCGCCACCACGGAACCAACCACTATTATAATTATTTTCTTTATCCATTCTAATCTGCTCATTGCCATAACCCCTTTCTGCTTTTGTCACGGCAATTCTTATATTTATAATTTCCCAATAAGATTAAAAAGACTATAGACACACTGTTATGTTCAGAAACAGTAAAATCTATAGTCTTCATCCATGCCGAGACAAGCTCTTTATCAATTTAGGTATAATAATAAATATGTTACCCTTATTTGTCAAGATTATATATTTTGGTGTTACAAACTGGAAGTTTCTTGTCACCACATTGTTTAACTGTTAGCTCTAAAGTTGATATTTGCTTTCCTTGCTTGACTGCACAAATCCTTTGTTTGTAGTTTATATTGCTTGCCATCTTTAATAAAATTTGTTCCGCATTGTCTGAATTCAAAGGATACATTTTTACCAATACACTGTTCTCTGATATGAAGTACCCAAGAATAATCAAAGGGTCTTGCATTATAATCTGACTCTCCGCCAACTACCACAAGTTCAATATCATCGAGATATTGTTCTATATTGATTGATTCCAGTAACGGTTGGGCAGTTATGCACTTATGTTTAATTGGCAAGTCCTTAAACACAGAAAGCTTTTTATCTGCATTTTTCTGATTTTCAATCGTACAGCATACAACTACATTATCATATCCACCGTTCCAATCATCAGGAATACATTCCATAAATCTCTCAATTCGCTTTGTAAGAAACAGAAAGGTACAATCTTGACGAGTTTTAATCATTTGCCAACATTCATAGCGCCACTCATCTGCCTCTTCAATCAGGAAATCAGTTGAAAAACAAGTATAAACAATTCCTGACTTCAGCTTATAGTTACCATTTTTCAGTTGCCGTATCGGTCTATCAAAATCCCTTGTTTTTTCAATAGAATTTGTGTCAACACCTCGTTTAGCATCACCTTTATGAATATAGCAATGTAAACAGCCTTCACTACATTTTTTGCAACCTCTCCACGGATTCCACATTGCCATATTCTCACGCTCCTATAACATCAATTCGCTGATTTGCTAATATCATTTCCAGATTAATCAACATCAACCAACTCCAGTTCCTTTATAAGCATCTTCTTAATATGTTCCATACTATCAGCGTTCACTATCCAAAAGAAGGCACTGTTTTTACATTTCTTGTAATTCACACCATCCATCATGAAATCGTAACCAGCAGTACATGTCGGACTGCATTCAGACACTCCGGTCAGTCTTTTACAATCGCCCGCCTTCATCACATTCTTCTTCATCTCTTCCGGAATGGAATCTAGCAGTGTCTGATACATATGTATGTGCCTTGCATAAATTCTGACAAGCATTCCGCTCTTACGAAAAACGTAATTCATAAGTGCTATTTTTTTCTTATCTTTTATGTGAGCATATGTAACTACATATCCCTGCTTTGCCTCTTTAATTTCCATTTTACATCCATTGTCCAAAAATAATTTATGTACTTCATTAACAAATGGAAGATTATTCGTTTCTACGACTTTGAGAAAGTCATCATATGTTATTGCCATCTTCATATACCTCCCTCTATTTTTTTACAACAGGAATCCATACTTCATATTTCATATTCATCGGATCTGCATTTAAGTATACTTCCACATCCGGTCCGTCTGCATATTCATATCCTGATGTAGGAAGCCAATCTGTTACAATGCGACGTTCTAAATCCTGAATTGAAGTCCCTTCTCCCTCACTTGAAAATACCGCCCATGTAAAAGCGGGTACTATGCCTTCCTCCATACCCTCCGGAATACTTTGTGTGCTGGCAACAGCAATGTAATATTTCCATTCTTCTTCGTCATTACACATACTAACACCTAATATGCCCGGCATATCTTTACCCATTATGCCAAGCAGTTTTTGAATACTTCCATCCATATGAGCTTTTCCCCACATTTGGGGAACCATCTCAAAATTCTTTTCCACTTCCCTCTGAAGTGGCATCGAAATTCCCACAATTCTAAATGCTTCCTTTTAGGTATTTAGGGGTTGCAAAAAACAATCAATTCAGCATAATTTGCAGCATATTCTTTTAATTTAGTACTCAATGTACTATTCATATTATAGACTTTGATATAAAATTCTTTAACTTTGTTAGGTTTTTTTTATACTTTTCGTAAGTATCAATATCTGTCTCTAATTTTTTTAACTCTTCTTGAAAATCATCAATAGTTTCCGCAACATCTTTTTCTACAGTTGTGCCAAATGCCACTTTGCAAGAAGAATATAATAAACTTTCAGCTAAAACAAATCGTTCTAGAAATGAACTTATTAGTATAGCTCTACAATATGCATTGGAAAATATGGAAATTAAAAACGATATTAAAAATGCAATCGATTAATCAAAATCACCCATCTAAATGATGGGTGGAATAAAAAACGAGAAAGGGGGCAATGCATTAGATCATGGTAATAAAGAACACACGCTCTCCCATAACACATTTCTTGATGCCGAATTACTCAGAGCAATTACATACATGCTTATATTAAAAGAAGCTGATGTTCCAAATACACAAATCAGGAAATGCCTAAAAAAATTATCAAGATTTCCATATTAACAGCATTCATTGTTTTACTCTAACAAAAGATGAGAATTGACCTAAAGGTCCGATGTGCCATCTACGAAATTGTTGTCGCGACTATGAAAAACACAGCGGAACAACGCATATTGCTCCACTGTATCTAATTCAATCCTTATTGTACCGTCTTGAACTTTGCTTTCTTGTTCACACCACGTTTGATAAGCATTTTCTTGTAGGCCTTGAATTTCTTCTTCGGTACTTTTACCGTCATCTTCTTTGGTGTCTTAGAAAATGCTTTGCTGCCAATCTTCTTTGCGGTTAACTTCGAAGACTTGATTGTAAGCGTCTTCATCTTACTGCATCCATAGAGGGCTTTTGAACCAATCTTGGCTACACCCTTTCCAATGGTTGCAGACTTTAATTTCTTACAAGCGTAGAATGCCTGCTTACCAATGGTCTTAACCTTCGATGGAATCGTAACCTTAGCAAGTGTTACACACTTACAAAATGCTTTATTTCCGATTATTTTAACATTCTCACCAAAATTCACGTTCTCAAGTTTCTTACAGCCATAAAATGCATCGTCACCAATTGTAATAATATTGTTTCCGATAATTACTCTCTTAATATATCTATTATTCTTAAATGCATTCTTCTCGATTGCAGTTACCCTGTATGTCACACCATCAATGGTTGCTGTAGCCGGAATGGTTACTGTAGCCTGTTTTTTATCCAGTGGTGCAAGGTAAGTTACTGTACCCTTTGTAGGGTCAGATGCTGTCACTCTATAAGTTCCCTTTGCTTTATTGGCATCCTGCCATACCCGGCCTTCTGGCAAAGTTGCCTTTCCTGTGGCTTCATCGGTAGTGGTGGTATTTATGGTGCTCTGCGACTTATTCTGCGCAATCTCTTCCTCATTCACAGTACTATCGGTTACAATAAATGAATAACTCTTGCTAGATTCATTAAAACCATTAACATTACCCGGTCGAATTGCTAATGTATATTTACCTGGTGCCGTCGGTGCAGATGTAAACGTCGTATTTGTACCACAATCAAGTGCGTATAATTGCACTCCATCTTTCCATAAATACACCCAATAATTCTGTGTACCGTATGAAGAATCCCAAGAAAATGTTATACTTTCTTTTGAATTGTATACTGTCTTTTCGCTTCGCAGATTTGTTACTGCCGCTGGAATACCAGTAGATGAACTACTGTTGCCCACATATATATAGCCTAACAGCGTTTGTCCCCATCTATTATTTAATGTTTCCTTTGTATATGTATTGCAAGAATACGAAGTTGCTCCATCGTTCGTTCCAGCCTCACTTATTGTTACATTATTTCCCGATACTGATTCAACAAATGCTACATGACCAAAACTCGAATCTGTCCAAACAGCGACAGAATTGACTCTAGGAACACTGCTTACTGTATACCCAGCATTTACCGCACCTTGATACCATCCCTTTGCATGTCCCTTAAACCCGGGTAAAGCAACACCTGTTACATCGTAAGTTCTTTTCCATGCATAATATGTACAATTATAACACAGCTTACCACTGTCGGAATAGTATGAATATACATATGGATTTTCTGCTGCCTCAATATTTGTAAATGTTATAAAACTAAAAAAAAGCGATACAATCAATGTTTTAAGTATTCTTTTCATTCTCATAACAAGAACCCCCTTTACAAAAGACATTATACTCCTTTGCAGGACTATTTTCAATAGTAGATCAGTTCCCCTCAATCAAAAAACCAATCTAGTCCTTGTGCAGTTTTTTGATATAATAGTTTTTCAATTACTGCTTATTAATAATATTCCTCATCAACAGAAATTGCATTAAAAATGTGCAGTTTCAATTCTTCATCTGTATCATATGTATAATTTAATATGGCCTCAAGAATCCTACGCAATAGTTTTTCATCTATATGTCCTGCACCACATGATAACTGATATTCTCCATCTCTCTAGAATACACATTTGCAACTGCCATATACCCATTTTTTAACAAAAACATAGCCGTTAGAGTTATAGCTATTCTTTTGTTTCCATCTGAAAAACAATATATCTTGACTTGCCATCTTTGTTCTGGCTCTTACTATTAAAGGTTTCCATAAAGGTAAAGTTTCAAATGAACTGAATAAATTGGACATTTCCCAGTTATTTAACTTACGTCCAAGTTGCTCTGATTGGTCTTTAATCATTGCAGCCAATCCACATTCATAAGATGCGATTAAATCCAACACTTCTGAATACATCGTATTTCTCGCATTATCTTTCTTTGAAAGATGCAATATTTTCTTATATTTGGGGGCTTTTCTTTGAAAATACTTTGATAAATTTTGTCTGTATAAATAGCATATTTACTATTTCCCATATCAACATAATTCTCAATGCATCCGTAAACTCTCTACGATAGTTCTCCTCTTGTAGAAATGCACTTATAAAATCTTGATCTCTTTGACTGATATATTTTGTAGAACCACCTGTTCTTTGATTCACAAAATCAATCACGATATCCAACATTATTTGACGAAGTATCTTTGCATTTTCGCTTTCAACAAGCAACATAGCCATATTAAAAAAGTTTTAAAATCAAACAACGCCATCTGCGGTGTTCAATTGCTGATGGGGCTGTCGGGGCTGTCGGGAAATAGATAGTCCATAGTAGCGGAGGCTAAGACCTACGCCGCAATTCCCTGAGCCTTTCTATATTGTAATGGACTTAATCCTCCAAGAGATATCTTAATCCGTTTTTCTGCATACCAATGGATATAACGATCAAGCATCTCAATAAATTCATTTATATTTACTCCAGTCCAAGTTCTATCATAAAACATCTCATTTTTTAAGCGACCGAAAAATCCCTCACAAGCCGAATTATCTGGTGAGCATCCTTTCTTGGACATTGATCTAGTAAGCCCTGCTTTTTCCATTCTTTCAATCCATCCAGGCCAGCGATAGTGTGCCCCACGATCTGAATGTACAATAGGATGTTCATCGTCGCCTAATGTAGCAATAGCCGCATCCAACATAGTATTAACTAAATCAGCATTAGGTGATGTTCCAATAGTCCATGATACAGGCAAACCATCATAACAATCAACAATAGGAGAAAGATAAATTTTCCCAGCCGGAATATGAAATTCTGTGATATCTGTAATCCATTTTTCATTCGGTTTTTCTGAATGAAAATCTCTCTGAAGCAAGTTTTCAACAGCGGGAGTGATTTCACCTTGATAAGAACTATATTTTTTACGCTTAGTTCGTTTTACAACTAGGTTTTCTTCTTGCATTAATCGTCGAATCACCTTCTCTGAATAGTTGCTTCCATCTGGTTTCTTTACACAGATGTACAAACGTCGATATCCGTAACATTCATACGATTCAGTAAAAGAAATACGAAGTTGCTCACGTGCATCCTCATATTTGTCAGGTGATTGTAATGCCTTTCTTTGGTAGCAATAACTACTCTTAGCTATTTGAAACACAGGCAATAATTCTTTAAGGCTATATGTATTTCTAAGGGCATCAATCACCATAGCCTTTTCCCTATTTGAAAGGGTTTCAAGACTGATGCCCTGGTCTTTTTTTATAATTTCTGCTGCTTTTTGCAATGCATCCTTTTCCAGTTTCAAACGGTAGACTTGTTTTTTTAGTTCTTCAGCCTCAACAGAAAGCGCAGCTACTTCACTGGTAAGTTCAGCTATTTGATCTGATTTAGTTTGAGCAGTAATATTTTTCTTTCTCTTAGGCATTTTTGATGGACTCCCCTCTGGAAGGAGCTGATTTTTCCAATTGTATAACGAGCAACGATCGACACCATATTTGTCTGCTACAGCATGTGCAGTTCCTTCTCGTGTACATAGATCCATTACTGCTTGCTCCTTCTGTTCTTCAGTTAATCTTATCAAAGAAACTCCTTGAGAACAAGGTGGAAATTCATTAGGATACTCTTCGCAAATCCATTGTTTTAGCAAGGTACGACATGGATATCCAAGCAAACGAACTGTTCTAGATACACAACGTCCATGCTCAAAATAGTGTTGTATAGCTTTTGCACGTTGCTCATCAGAAAACTTGAAGTTATTGTTCTCTTTATTGTAAAAAAACAACCATTTCTGACAAAATTTTTCTAAAAATAAAACAAATCTTCAAATTTCTTTTCCAAAGCAACACACAATAATAATGCTAGCTTTGCAGTAGGATTAAATTGCCCCGTCTCAATCGAACTAATTGTATTACGAGATACACCTACCAAATCAGCCAAGGCAGCCTGTGATAATTTTTTTTCAGTGCGAGCTTCTTTAATATTATTTTTCAATTCAAGTGAATCATTCATAATTACTGCCCCATGCAAAATCTAACAATTGCCATAATCATTGTTGCAAACATAATAACTGATATAATCAAATGTTCTATATTTCTTGTCTTAATAAATCGATATGTCATTGCTGCACACACCGAACCACTAACAGTTGCACATAAGTCCATCATAGGTAAACCTTGTTCTGATCGAATAAAGGAAAATACAGATGCCATAATCACCATAACAATATATGACCACATCATAGACTTATCTTTTACTTGAAGTTCTCTTTCATCCAATTTTTCATCCTGTGCTCTTTTTAAAATTTCTTTTTTTTCCATAATCCAATCTCCTTTGCCAAGTTTTATTTGCAATCCAAGCATAACATTGCCAAGTACACTTGTCAAGTTCTTTGCCAAGTTTTATTGCAACAAAAGGTAGACTTTATCAAGTCTACCTCAGACTGTAGACAAAGTGGTGCTAGGACTGTTGTCCTAGCACCATTTTTCTCTGTTTGCAGCAATTGTTCGCCCAAAATGATAAAAAAGTCGATATTAAGCAGCCTTTCCTACCGCTTTTTTGAAGCATCATTGCTAGTTTTTTTAGATTCATGCAGGCAAAGGTAAGCCCGACCTTCATTTCCATTCGAACCTTACCATACATCTGTGTATAACGAAAACCATGATTCTCCTTTGCTGTTCCAAAGATTCGTTCAATGGTTTCTTTTCTTTGCTCATATAATTTTTTCATTCCCAAAGTATGACGAACATCTTCACATTGCTCCATATAATTTTCCCATATATGTCGTGTTATCAGTTTCACATGATTTTTGCTTTCTGTACATTGAGATAAATATGAACAATTTTCGCATACATTTCCACAGCTTTTATATTCACGATATCCATCACGATTGGTTGTACTATATTTCAAAACTTGATTGTTTGGGCAAATATAGCAATCATAGTATTCGTCATAAGCGTATTCGTATTTTTTAAAGAATCCCTCTTTGGTCATTGGACGCTTGTACGGAAAAAGTGGTGTAACTCCATCATCTATAAGAAGCTTTGCTATTGCTGGAGTTTTATATCCGGCATCTGCAACAAGTGTTTTTATTCCAATATTTTTAATTTTATCATATAATCCTTTAAATGTTCTGCTGTCATGTAAGTTTCCAGGGCTGACTGTATAACCTAGAATCCATCCATTTTTATCACAAGCGGTTTCAACGGCGTATGCAAAAACATGTTTATGTTCACCTTTACGAAACCAACCACTTTCCGGATCAGTGGTACTAGATTTTATTGTTTTTTCATTTGAAGTTCCTCCGCCAGACAAAGGAGGGTGATTATTATCGTCTTTATCTTTTAATGGTTTTTTGTGATGCTCTTGTCGATCTTTATTAATTTCAGTTTTTAACATATCTTCATAAAAAAGAGCTTCTACCTTAGCAATTCGTTTTTGCATTTTTCTACTGTTTGCACGGGCTTTTACATGAGTAGCATCTACAAAAATCTCTGTTGGGTCAACCAATTTAAACTTGTAGCATTCTTCTAAAATATGAGAAAAAATCTGCTCAAATAAGTCGGTATCTTTGAATCGTCTTGTATAATTCTTTCCAAAGGTTGAAAAGTGTGGAACTTTATCTGTCATATCAAGACCAAGAAACCATCGATATGCAACGTTTACTTCAATTTCTTTTACTGTCTGACGCATGCTCTTGATTCCATACAGATACTGAATGAGAGGTATTTTAATCAATGTCACAGGATCCATGCTGGGCCGACCGGTATCGTGCGAATATTTGTCTTTCACTAAATTATAAATGAAAGTCCAATCGATTGCTTTATCGATAATTCGAAGAAGATGATCCTTAGGAACCATTTCATCCATACATAACAAATGAATTTGTTCTCTCTTTTTATCAGCATTTTCAGTCATCATATGAAATCACCACCTAGTATTTTATACTTCTATTATACCAAAAAAGCACCGAAAAGTCGCTAAAAAATCGCACTTTTCAGTGCTTTAATACGAGAAAAATCCACGACA